>Ga0209633_10003675_pt1 | contig 14099 bp, 13 predicted proteins | sample Cruoilmetagenom1_FD_187290 | JGI IMG/M metagenome (GOLD analysis project Ga0209633, IMG submission 187290) | Oil polluted marine microbial communities from Coal Oil Point, Santa Barbara, California, USA - Sample 1 (SPAdes) (version 2) | ecosystem: Environmental > Aquatic > Marine > Oil seeps ... | reverse complement strand
GTGTATCGTAATGCAAAAAACAAAATTTACTATGTGGTTTCAAGTGGTAAACAGGGGCAAATACATAAGACTAAACCTGGAAATAATTTGTAATTATTTCGTATAAAAACCACCTAAAAGTAGGGGGGTGTGATTCTAAGCTAACGTAGGTCGTATAAGCGCAGCGCCATACGACATGACCATCGTAGAAAAGCACAAAAGTCGGATGCCGTACCTTACCCTACCTGCGCTTTACGTGGGTTACCATTTATTGTGCCTGTGCAAAGCTTAGCGTAAACGCCAGTTTTAAAGCGAAAAAAATTGTTCCTGTTATGGTCAGTTGCTTGTTTAACATGTGATCCTCCCCAAAGAATAGATATGGCTGGCCTGATAATCTCTGCTGAGGCGTCTATATATGTCCTATTATCTGTACTCTTTTGGCACGATATAATCTTAGAAAGTGCAGACTAAAAACTAATTTGTTTCTGGGTGGGTCTGGACGAATAATGGTCTTTTTAGTAGCACAGGCCTTTTGTCACCGGGTTACTCCTCTGACGCCACTGCCTTTTCAGAGATTCCTGACGACATGATTTCTTTGATTCCGTGGCTGTCGACCCTGGAGGGTTCATTCTCTTTATGTCCGATGCCTTTGAAAAGCCGTCCCAATATATCGGCACCGGTAATAATCCGTTTTTCGTTTTCATTCCAGACTAGCACAACATCGCGTTCGATTTCTCCATCATGGTGCTCATCTTCTAAGGTTGCTGCTTTTAGATAGGGAATGATATCGCCGACGGGTGTTGAGCTGTCGCGGACAATAAGTGGGCGGTGACAGAATTGATAAGGGTCTAAATCATGGTTTTTATCAAACAAGGCAGCACGTAAAAAACCATCGGCATCCAGAATCAGGCGTGGCTCGTCCTCCATATCGGTTAAAATTACCCAATTATGTCCGGACTCATTCAGCTTTTGCAGGAAAGGATCTTCCGCTATCCGTTCAAATTCTGGCATGATCGGTAAATCAAGTGAAATCGGAAGTTTAATAACCGATTTAGGATTGATGATCTCGCCTTCCTGAGAAACGCTCATATCATCAATAGCCAGAAAATTTAATGCTCCTATACCTTCTATATGATCGACTTCGGCTTCTTCAGCTTCGATATGTTTGGTGATATACGAGCGCAAGTCTTTTTCCCGAAGGTAATCAATGCCTTCCCGCCCCAACCATAAATCCAGCAAAATAGCAGATGTTTTGGCAACCGGATACAGTAAAAATTGGTAAAAACGTAATACAGGTGACAACAATGATGCCATTTTCAGGGCATGACGGGAAAAGTAAGCCTGTGGAACTATTTCGCCAACCAGCGTTATCACGATGGTAGAGAATAGAAAAGCACTCATTCCGGCCAGTAGCGAATTGGAAAGCAAGGTCAGTAATACATTAATGCCTACATTTCCCCAGAGGATGGTAGTCAGCAGAAAATTGGAATCCCGGCGCATCCTGAGAATCTTCTCTGCGGAGCTATTGCCATGAGTGACTTCCACTTCGAGCTGCAGCCGGCTTAAGGAAAAGAAGGCGAGGTTCAATCCTGAGAACATGGCTGATTGAGAAATACAAAAAAAAATCCCGATCCATTGTAAGGTGGTCATATTAATATAAGGTGAAATAAAAGTTTCGGACATAATTACCTGACTCGAGTTTTACGAAAAAATAATACGGGAATCATATCTACAATTTGCAAAAAACACACGTTCTTCTACAGCCATAATAATTGGGGTTAGAGTAAAATAAACTATCAAAAAAACGCGTAACCCGCACAACTAAACGTAGGTCGGATAAGGTACGTCATCCGACATTTGTGTGCGAAAAAACATGATCGAGTCGGATGGCGCAGCGCTTGTCCGGCCTACGGTTTTTTCTCTTTCATCTATTATAGAAAAAGTGCCAAGCCGAGGCATAGCCGAGACAACGTTGGAGTGCAACGACGACGGCCCGAAGGGCGTGGTTTTCATTATATTAAATAAAAAAAACACGTAAAAGTAGGGGGGTGACTTTTAGAATGATCTATATCAAGCGTTTTTTTAAATTTCCTTCAAAGCAACGAGTATGCAGAAGCTTTTGCAATCAGCCGCACTAAGCAGGAATAGTTCTGATTATATTGGGTTTAAAGCCTATAATAATTGCCTTATTGAACCTGTATGAGCCGACACGCCAGCCATTAACACGCTGATCTACTTTACTTTAAAATATTCAATTTAAATCGTATGAATACAAAAACAGACAATCTTAATATTCGCGCAATTCATGTGCTTTTATCCCCAGCTACGCTTTCACAAGACCTTCCGCTCGATGATGCGAATATGGATCTGATTTCTCAGAAGAGAAAGGAAATTAAAGCCATCCTCAAAGGTGAAGATAATCGTATGATTGTCATTGTAGGACCTTGCTCTATTCACGATATAGAAGCTGGATTGGACTATGCACGACGTTTAAGTGTGTTGGCTGAGAAATATAAAAACGATCTTTGTATTGTGATGCATGTCTATTTTGAAAAGCCGCGTACACGATTAGGCTGGAAAGGCCTGATTAATGATCCTGATTTAGATGGCAGTTACCAAATTAATAAGGGTTTACGCCTTGCTAGAGGATTTTTGCTTGAAGTGACTAAACTCGGACTGCCCGCAGCGACCGAGTTTCTGGACACAACCTTCGGGCAGTATTTCTCCGACATTATTAGTCTTGGGGCAATCGGGGCGCGTACCACTGAAAGTCAGGTACATCGTGAACTTGCTTCAGGATTGTCTATGCCGGTTGGTTTTAAAAACCGTACCGACGGCAACATAGATGTAGCTATAGATGCGATTATTGCCGCTGGGGAATCACACAGTTTTCCTAGTTTAACCAAGGATGGCGCTCCAGCAATTATGGAAACAACCGGAAACCCTGACTGTTTTTTGATTCTTAGAGGGGGAAGTAATGGCCCTAACTATAACAAAGAGCATGTTGAAGCTGTCTCACAGAAAATGCTCGATGCTGGCAACCAGAGTTCTATTGTTATCGATTGCAGTCACGGCAACAGTAATAAGGATTACCGCAACCAGTCGTTAGTGATAGATGATATTTGTGAACAGCTTAAAAGCACTAGCTGTGCAATACGTGGTGTCATGATCGAAAGCCACATTGAAGCTGGCAATCAAAAGCTGGCTGCACCAGACGCTCTCGAATATGGGAAAAGTATTACTGATGCCTGCATTGACTGGAATGAGACTGAGCGAGTGCTTGAGAAGCTTGCGACAGCAGTTAACCAAACGAGGTAAGTCAACGCGTAACCCGCATAACTAAAAGTAGGTCGGATAAGGTACGTCATCCGACATTTGTTTGCGAATAAAAATGATCATATCTGATGACGCTGCGCTTATCCGACCTACGGTTTTATTCTCTTTCATCTATTACCTATGTCGTGGGTCTATACAGCTGTTGGAAAGAAAGTAACTTGAAGCCGATAACAGATGATAGAGGAGAGATCATCTGTCACAAAGCTTCGAAACAGCCCACTCGAATTTAAATATATTATTGAAAAAGTGCCTAGCCGTAGCGTAGCGAAGACAACGTTGTAACGCAGTGACGACGACCCGAAGGGTGATGTTTTCATTCTTTGGAATGAAAAAACATCATAAAAGTTTGAAGGCTGAAAAATATGGCTGGCCAATTATTCCGATAGATACAGGTCACGATGCTATGGTCTCTGCGCCAGAAGTGTTATCTGAACTATTGATGAGTATTTCATAATAGAGATATTGTTTAATTTAATTGTCTATCTTGCTTGGTTTTATATCTTTTCTTGTTTGCTATATCCAATAACACATCTATTTTATCGCCGTGTATAGGATAAGCTACTACTTCTATATCAACTTCAATAGCGATATCAATGACCAATCCCTGAATTGAAACTGGTTGATTGATGGCTTTTGAAATTACTATTTTTAGTTCATCTACTAGGTAGAGCTCATCATTATTTATCATCAAATATAAGATAAATTCGTCACCACCTAGTCGTGATAGCAGATGTCCTCTTCGTGTTAGCTTTCGTAATCTCTTGGCAATGACAACTAATACTTGATTGCTTAGAGTATGACCATAAACATTGTTCAGGTGTTTGAAGTCGCAAATATTTAGATAAAAAATAGACAAGACTTCATTATTCTTTTTTGCAAGCTGGAGAGATTTTTCTAATAATTTTTTTATAAAAGCCTGGTTAGGTAAACCCGTTAATAAATCATAACTGGCAGCATATAAAACATTACTTTTATGCGTTGTTTTTGTTACGTTTTTTGATTGTTTTAGATATCTTTTTTGTTGGCTCAGATTCGCTTGAATGTAGCGAGAAATTTTCAGGCCATAGGGAGGTAGAAAGTTAAATGAAGTGACATCCTCTGTTTCAATGTTAGAGGGTGATAATTCATTTTCATTTTTTAACTTTTTCAAAATATACCTCTTAGATTAACATTCAGGAGGGGGATCAGTAATCAACATATGGTTAAAAAGCTTTTTTGCCTTAGGGTGATTCTGGTCAGATGACATGGCTAACCACTTCAACGCTTCGTCATAATCTTCGGTGATTCCTGTCCCATCAAAATACATCACTCCTAACCAATATTGTGCTTCAGCGTTTCCTTTTAATGCTTCTTTTTTATAGAGTTGAGCAGCTACATATAAATCTGCATAGGTCTTGCTGTTTTTCCGTAATCTATGCGCCAAAGCTAAGTTTTTATTGTTTGAATTCTTATAGCTTTTTAGAGAGTAATATTTTTTTTCTTCCGCTAAGGATTGCGTTATAAAAAAACTGGGTGATAGCAACATGAAGAAAGATGCCAGTGTCATAACTGTCTTGTTAAATCTAAAAAATGGCCTGTTTGAGAAACGCAAACTAAGGAATATGGACGGCGCTCCAAGAGACTGAATACGATGAATGTTTCTTAATTTATGTAATCCAGCACAAACTTGTTCTTTCTTAATAACACAACAGTACTCACGTTGATCTGTCAAAAGGGAGCGCTGTTTTAGCTGTAATTTACCCTGCAAAACATGAGTAACGCTAACTGCATTTGGGTGGGTATGAGCAGGGATACTAAAGTAAGAAGGAATAATATGAATGGCTACTTTGAGGTTCTTATTCTGGCGTAACCGAACAATAGTATGCTTTCTTGTCAATTCAACTTGTCGTAGAAGATTTAAGTAATCTGGAAGGATTACCTCTAATTTATAATTAGCCTTTGTTAGCTTTTTAACTTCATTTTGTATCTTAATGATTGAATTTTCTGATTCTCCAAATTTTTTATATTGGCTTAATATGTTTTTTTTAGCCAAAAAATCACGGTGTGAAAAATATATTTTCTTATTTAGGAATTCAGTGTTATGTATATTCATCATATTCACCTGTATTACAAATCTAAGCGATTACGCTCAAGTTTATAAGTCCAAGGTAAACCGGCATTTTTCCAGCCGTTCACGACTCTCTTTCCCTTTTCATTGCCTAGTTTTGCTTTATCGCCTTCAAATCCATCTATTACTGAGAAAACGTTAGAATATCCCGCCGATGTTAATAAATTAGCTGCCTTGGCACTGCGTTTTCCAGAACGACAAAGTAGAATGATTGGGGTATCTTTCGTAAGGTTCTTAGCGCTTATTAGATTGTTGAATGCTGAAAGGAACTCTAAGTTAGGAGTCTTACTAAAAGATGAATAAATGTTATCCCAGTGTTTATAATCTATTCGCACCAGGGGGATATTGGCATCCATTCCTTTTGGAGAGCCGACAAATACTAACTCTGAAGGTGTACGTACATCGACAAATAATACTTTAGAACCTTGTTGTTGCTTTAAGTTGTGGGCTTCATTGGCACTAAGGTATTTCTCAGCCAAAGTTTGCTTTTCAAAAGATTTAGGTTTGCCTGCGGCATGAGCAGATGCTAAAGATAAAATCGAACTCACCAGTAGAATTTTTATGAATCTAGACATGATATTTCTCCCTAACTGTTCCTCACTTTTATTCTTGACTATAAAAATGGTTAGTTACTTTCAGAGCCACGCTATTAGCTGAGCGTGAACGCCGGTTTTTTTAACACCATTTAATATATCCAATGCTTTAGTTTTGCTACGGTTATAACCAATAATCATCAGGTGAGGACGAGAGTCCTGTAAGGATGTGGTCACGACACCTGTAAATTTCTGTACTTTGTTAGTTAATGTATTTCTGTTCTGGTTATCTAATTTCTCATTAATATGAATAACGATATCGCTCGAATACTTCATAACTTACCTCCCTTTGTTAACGTTCTTACTTACAATAACTTTGTTTATAAAATATTTATGTGCGTTATTTCACGGAATTATTTTTTATTTGTAATAAGATAATTTCTTAATAATTTATACCTTGATATACAAATCCTAGACTTAAGTGACCTGATTCGCTTTAAGATAATCTTGTGATTTTCTTGTGATTAGTTTTGCTTACAGCTTTATGTCTTAATTTTTTATAAGCTATGGTTTTATATAAGTTATAAGGAATGAATTGTGTGAATTTCAAGTTTGGTAGTTATGAAGTAATAACAGACACGCGTGAATTGCTGCACGAGGGTATTCCTCAGAGTATCGAGCCTCTTATTTTTAAATTACTACTTTTCATGCTAGAGAATCCCGATAGAGTTCTCTCTCGGGATGAGCTTATTGAAACGGTATGGGAATCCCGTATAATTTCAGATTCCGCCTTAAGTGCGAGTATCAGTGCAGCTCGCCACGTTATAGGGGATGCGGGTAATACACAGAAGTGTATAAAAACGATTTCAGGTTCAGGCTATCGTTTTATTGCGGAATTTACCTGTGATAAAAATCCAATAACAATCCGTGAAAATGAGAGTCAAGCCACACATTTTCCCTTTGAAGAACTTCAAGAAGCCTTAGTTCTCCCAGATAAACCATCGATAGCTGTTTTAGATTTTATGCCGATTGGCAATAGTGAAGATGGAGTGTTTTTAGCGGCAGGTTTAACCACAGAAATTAATTCTGCACTCGCAAGATTACCTCATTTTTTTGTGATTGCTCGATCCTCTGCCAGTATCTTATCCCAACAAAGTTTTTCTTCTAAAAAAATTGGCCAGCATTTGGGAGTGCGTTATCTGTTGTATGGAACTTTAGAACAAGCTGCGAGACGTATTAGGGTTACATTTTCTATTGTAGATGCAACACAAGATACTGAAATATGGTCAGAACATTTTGATCGTTCGCTCGATGATATTTTTCAGGTAAAAGATGATATTAGCAATGCTATTGTCAGAGCTGCAGACATTACTATTGAACAAGCTGAAATTGAACGCGCTTTTTTAATCCCAACTGAAGACCTGAGTGCTTGGGGAAACTATCACCGGGGCCTGGAATACAAAGATCGCACCAATCTCAAGGATGTTGAAATTGCACACGATTATTTTGAAAAAGCAGTTACACAAGATACTCGATTTTCTCGTGCATATGCGGGATTAGCCTATACCTATACAAACCGCTGTTTGCTTGATCATAAGCCTATTAAAGACACAGATAGTAATATGAGGAAATCGATGGAATACGCACAGCGCAGTATTGATTTATGTGGACGTGAATCGATGGGGTATGTGTCTTTGGGTAGAGCAACTTTATATATCAATAAAATTGAAAAAGGACTATCGCTCATTAATCAAGCGATTGCTTATTACCCCAATTATACCCATAGCCTAATTTTAAAGGCTCAGGCTATTTCAAGACTCGATGTCTATGATAAACAACTTGATCAGTCTTTAGATTTATCTCTGCGCTTGAACCCGCATTGTAGAATGGATGGTTTTATTATTAACATGGTGCGGGCAATGACCATGTTTCATAAAAAACAATATGATAAAGCTGATAATTTTATACTTCGTTCATTTCATTACAATGATTCTTATTACTTAGCTTATGCCCTTGCAGCGGCTTGCCAGCAGAAAGTAGGAAAAGAAAAGGAAGCGCAGCAATATATGTCCAAGGCGCTTGAGCTTTTGCCGAATTGTACGCTTGATTCTTGTGAACGATTAATGCCAGAAGCTAAAGAACTCAGGGAAACCATTACTCAAGCTTTACTGGATTCTGGAATGCCTGAAGCAAATTGAATAGTGAGAGGGATGAAGTATGAAAACGCAATTATCTAAAATGATTAACGAACACTTCAAGGCTGTTGAGTCCAAAGACTTAAATGCGGTTATGAATTGTTATGCTGATGATGCTGAGTTAATTGATCCTCACTATCCCAATACCACGATGAAAGGCAAAGAAGAAATTCATAAGGGATTAACCTGGGGTTTTAACGGTGTAAAATCCTTTTGCTTTACCCCAATCAACTATTTTGAAAATGAAGAAGGCACACGTGCATCCATAGAATATGCGACTAAAATCGAATTACCTACTGGAAAAATACTTAGCTACCCACAGGTGTTTATCATCGAAACAAAAAATGGAAAGATAAGTCGTTGCCAGGCTTACGAGACTTATGGTCCACACGGAATGCATAATATTATGCTTGTCGTTACACGCTTAAAGAATAAATTTCTTCATTAGCTGAATCTGTAAAAAAGTGCCGAAAAGGTGGGGGTGATGTTTTACTTTTCACTATCTCTAATATTTACAACGAATCAGCCGAGTTAGCATCTTGCTTTCTAAGTTATTGATCATTCTTATCTTTTGTGACTTTTTTAACAGATAATTTATTTTGTAAAAACTAATATGCTCACAGGCAAGTTTTAAGCCAACACAATTACACTATCGCGTAGCAAAATTTTGGCTGGCAGATCGCGACTGAACTATTTTTAGTTGAGTGAAAATTGCCTGCCTTGCGAGTTTACGGAGAATCGAAATGAAATTACTTATGATATTGTCTTGTTTACTTTTGTTAGTGGCTTGCGGTAGTGGAGAAGACACTGCTATCAAGGAAAAGCCCGCAGTCGCCGAAAAGAAAATTGTGGCCCCAGTGGTCAAAGCCACACCAGAGGTTAGCACTGCTAAACTTCCTTTCGACCTACCAATCATGCCAGGTGCGCGCTATATCAGTGGCAGTTTGAAGTTTTCACGACCCACAAAGAAACGAGGTGGGGAAGCAATCGCCACTATAGCTGCTAAAGGCACGCCGATTGAAGTTGTCACATATTACGAAAAGACTCTTGCCGATATTGGCTTCACACCAAAGGTAGGCAAACACAATAGTGAGTCGACAGCCAAGGTGATCGGTGAACATGAAAATGGCCAGAAATTATCTATTACCAGCATGCGCGGCGGTTCAAAGGCTAAGGCGGGGGAAAGTCAAACCTCTATCATTGCCACTAAACCTCTTTGATCTGAAGTTCTTAGAATTTATCGTCTAGTTAAAGAGTTTAATATTTACAACGAATCAGCCGACTTAGCACCTTGCTTTACCAAGTACGTAATCATTCTTTTTGTTCCAAACTTTCTTGCGCTATCTAGGGGCGTTTTTCCAGATTGGTCGATGGCATTAATATCAGCGCCTTTTTTCACGAGATATTTAACCGAAGGCACATACAAGCTTTGTACCGCCAGATGCAAAGGCATTTCTTTGTTGGCAGTCGCTTGATTGACATCAACACCTTTTTTCAAAAGTACATCGAGTATTCCAATGTACCCAAGTCTTGCTGCGATATGTATGGCTTGTCTTTTGTTTCTTGGATCTGTTGTTGTTATGTCAGCACCTTTTTCGAGTAAATACTCAGCTATTTCAACGTGGTTTTCGTTGGTCGCAATGATCAATGCATTGAATCCTTGGTTATTTTTTAAGGTTAAATCTGCGCCTTTTGAAACAAGATACTTCACAATGTCCAAATTGTTTTCTGTGACGGCAATGAGTAATGGCGTAAAACCAGAATCATTCTTTTGATTGATGTCGACTCCAGTCTCAAGCACTTTTTTTACATCATCAACACCATAGCGTTCGGCGATATAAAATAGATCTTTTGCATGTGGTTTTAAACCAAAGTCGGTTCTGGATTTGTGCAGGGTGTGATTGCTCGTCAGGATTTGGCAAGGTGCAGTGAATGGATTCTTTTTGGATTTCTTTCTTTTCTTCTCACATCGGTTAATGACCATTTTAGTTGCATCATCAACGGATGTTTTAAGTGCAACATAGGTGCAGTAAGCGGTTTTTTCTTTGTTTCTAGGGACATAAAGAAACGCTTTAGGATTTTTCTTTTTCAAATAGCTTTTAAATGATGTTCGGCAATAGGGCGTATCCAAAACATCCATTGTGTTATTTCGAAATTGCAATAAATCAGAGGCGTTTTCGTTAACACTGGTTGTATCCGCTGATACAAAGGTTATGGGTAGAAACAGAAACAGAAACAATGAATAAGGTAATTTCATTATTTATCCTCGATTGGAATTATAGGGAAGTTATATTTTATTCTGATTGCCTAAGATCACTAGTTCTTAAAACCTAGTTAGTATAATACCTTGTTTGTTGTGATAAAATGGAACTAGTTAACTATCTGAGTCAGTGACGAGAATAGGATCAAGAAGGTATCTATGCCAAGGACCTCTAAATTGAACTTAATAAAAAACATAAGAACTTTATATTCTCCATTGCAGCCTACAATCAAAAAATCTAATAATTCTGTTATCTACTGCGAGCATATTCCCCACCTTGAATTACAACCTTTTATTTATTGCTATTGGGAGCTAAGAACTACCTCAGAACTTAAACAACCTTTCACCTATCGGGTAGTTACGGATGGGTGTATAGATATATTCTTCGAATTAAAAAATCCTAACCATAATTTCGTAATGGGTTTTTGTAAAAAATATACAGAATTTCCATTAGAAAACTCATTTCATTATATTGGTGTTCGATTTTTACCAACCATATTCCCACAAGTCTTCAAAACTGATGCTTCTTTGTTAAGCAATAAATTTCAACTTCTTTCAAATATATCTGCAGCTACTTCAGAATTTATTGCGGATACATACAGTGCAGACGTTTTTCTAAATAAAGTAACTTCTACATTCGATGAATACTTTTTAGACTTAATTAATGAAAAGAATTTTGAAAATGATAATCGTCTTTACGATGCCATTAATATTATCTTGCAAAACTTCGGTGTTATTAACCTGGAAAAGGATATAGATACGGGAATAAGTCACAGGCAACTTAGGAGGCTGTTTACTTATTATATTGGAGATACGCCCAAATCATTTAGTAAAGTAGTCAGGTTTCAAAATATTTTGAAGGCTAAACCTTCCACCCAGAGTTTAAGGAAAAATAAATTATTCTATGATTTAGGCTACTATGATCAAGCTCACTTTATCAAAGATTTCAAGAATTTCTACGGAGTCACCCCAAGCAAAGCCTTTGGAAGATAGAATGACCGTTTTTTACAATTCTTTTATGTTACACGTCGGTAATATTTAATCGTCACTAACACAAAGAGGATAGAAATATGAAACTCAATGCAGGAATACTCACAGAAAAATTGGCTGAAAGTAAGGATTTTTATACCAGGCTTTTAGGTTTCGGGGTAACTTTTGAAAATGAATTTTACCTCCTATTACACACGCCAAACCAACAGGCAGAAATCAGCTTTTTACTTCCTAATCACCCAACTCAAAATCCCTTTTTTCACAAACCTTTCAATGGACAAGGCGTCTTTTTAACGATTGAAGTCGACGATGTGGACGCTATCTATAAAGATATTAAAAATAAGGGAGTTGATATCAAAGTGGAAATTAGAGATGAGCCTTGGGGTGATAGGCACTTTGCCATTGAAGACCCAAATGGTATTGGCGTTGATATTGTAAAATACTCGGCTCCCGAAGAGTGAGAATAAGTACGGAAACATGATTATTATTTAAGGTGAAAAAGTGCCTAGCTCTGCATAAATTCTATTTACGTTTTCGAAAAACAAAAACGTAATATCATTCAAAGTAGGGGAGTGTCATTTTAATTAGCCCCCCGATATCTAACTGAATCAATCCTAAGCGATTTGTGATAGACTATGTGCACCAGCACATTTTTATAAAGCTGTTTCCACAAACACATCCCTTAGACCTTTAATAGCTTACGCTTCTCAGGCTAACCGATCACAGAAAAAGCATCTATATTTCTGCACCTTAAGGTGTGGCTTTTTCGTTTCTCTACATTTTCTCGAATATAGCGCACTCCTGACTTTATCGTCAGGCGTTTTACTGTTGTCTTTGATAACAGCCAATAACCCCTGTCTTTGTTTTTAATTAAAACAAAGCTTACCCCGGAGCGCCCAATGCATATAGAAATAATAACAACCCCCAATGAGGCTTTAAAAGAAAGCGGCTTTGGAAGTATAAACGCGTGCAACAGTGTTTTAGAGTCGATTCAGCGCTTGGGGTATAGCGTTAAATTGAATGTCTGTAAAACCACAGAAGAATTGCATCAGGTGGTTACAAGAAAGCCTGATTTGGTGATCTTGGCGGTAAAGTATGTTCCTATAAAAGATCAGGATGATATCTGGTTGTCTGACTATTTTGCCCAGCATAAAATCAATTTTACTGGGTCATCAAGAGAAGTTTTGAAATTTGATTCGAACAAGGTGCGCGCTAAAATTCATCTAACCAGCAAAGGCATTAAAACGGCGGCCTATTTTATTGCAGTACCAGAACAATTTAAAAACCAAAGCGAGTTGCCTGTGAGTTTTCCTTTATTTTTAAAGCCTTTAGATGCTGCTAATGGAAACGGAATTGACGACTTATCATTTGTTACCAACTTTGCAGAATATGAAAGCAAAGTAGCGTCTTTATACGACACATTCGAGCAACCCATTTTGGCAGAAGAATATCTGGATGGCCGTGAGTTTACGGTAGCGGTGATCAAAACAAACACCGAAGAACTTATCGTTTCTGCAGTAGAAGTGATACCACCGACATCAAGCAATGGACTTAAGATCTTGGGTTCGCAGGCGAAAAAAGATGATTCAGAAACGCTCCTGAAAATAGATGATGATAAAGTAAACGCTTACATCATAAAACTGGCAACTAATGCATTTAATGCGCTTCACGTCAGAGATTTTGGTCGTATAGATATTAAAACCAATAAAGATGGGGAGTGTTTTTTCATGGAGGCAAATCTGGTGCCTGGAATGACTTACGGTTCCAGCTATTTCCCTGAAGCTTGTGGGCTAGCCAATGAATTTGATTACGATAAGGTGGTCGAGTTACTGATTGATGCTGGTTTGGCTAGAGCGTCTATTACGGTGCCGCCAAATGACCTTTCTGGCTCAGAAACTAAGTTGTTAACTATTTTATGATTTATTTAGATATTGCTTTTAAGAATTTATGGGACTTAATCCTAGGTTCCTTAAGAGACTGAATCAGAACTCCCTTAAAGAAGTTACATAGTATTAATTTAATCAGTCCATATTTAGGAATATCAGTAGCATGTCTTATGAGTTGTTAGTAGAAGTAACGCGAAACGAAACAGTAGAAAGTCAGCATTTTGGTGCAGCCGTCGTCTGTGACGTTAAGGGAGAAGTTGTCGAAAGTTGGGGCGATATCGATAAATTGATCTTTCCACGTTCTGCATTAAAGCCGATGCTGGCTATTCATCTGATAGAGAGCGGGGCGAGTGAACATTATGGGCTCACTGATGCACAGTTATCGTTAGCCTGTTCGTCTCATCAGGGTGAAGACATTCACCAAAATCTGGTGGAATCCTGGCTCGGTCACTTAGGGCTTAAAGAAGACGATTTAGCCTGCGGGCCTGTTCTACCTGAAGATACCGAACGTGCTCATCAAATATTAAAGTCTGGGCAAACAGGTTGTCGAATCCATCATAATTGTTCGGGTAAACATACCGGGTTTTTAACCACGGCACTTCACCTTAATATGCCATTGAAAAATTACCATCTACTAGAGCATCCGTTACAACAAATCTCGCTTGATATACTTTCTGATCTCGCAGGAATAGACCTAAAACAATACCCGATGGGAATTGATGGTTGTGGCTTACCAGCCCCCACAATGCCTTTGCAGAAACTTGGTTATGTTATGGCCCGTTTTGCCAACCCCATTGATCTATCAGAAAAGCG
>Ga0209633_10003674_pt1 | contig 14100 bp, 12 predicted proteins | sample Cruoilmetagenom1_FD_187290 | JGI IMG/M metagenome (GOLD analysis project Ga0209633, IMG submission 187290) | Oil polluted marine microbial communities from Coal Oil Point, Santa Barbara, California, USA - Sample 1 (SPAdes) (version 2) | ecosystem: Environmental > Aquatic > Marine > Oil seeps ... | reverse complement strand
TCCAGCACAATAATTTGAAAAGCTTTTTTTTAACACCTTCAATACCACCCTCTGTTGGAAAGAAAGCTGCGTGAAATTGCGTATATCCGCCAAAATTATTGGTGCTATTTCCAAGTGAGGTCACAAGTTTGTCGAGTTTTGAGGACATGTCTTTCACCACCTTTTTCGCAAAAGTGATTACATTTTTCTCTTGCCCACTATATTTCACTTCATTTGTGGCACAGCCTGTATTGATTAATGTGATAAATAACAAAAAATAAAGTTGTTTCATTGTGCTAATCCCCATAATTCCAATCATAAAAGATGCTGATCATAACAAAATAAGGCTATAGCGTGTAGTGCTATTGCATTCAAGTAATCCATATTATTTTAATTTGAGGATAGTATGGAAATCAGCATCGCTTTTGCACAAGCATTGAAACAATGTCGAAAACATAAGGGCTTAACACAGGAAGATTTTGGGGATGTCTCTGGTAGAACTTACATAAGTGAGATAGAACGAGGTATTAAAGCCCCAACGTTAAGAAAAATAGAAGCTTTAGCAGGAGAACTGGAATTAGAACCTACAACACTTGTTGCACAATGTTTTTTAAACATGTTTCCAGAAATGAGTATTGAAAAGCTATTATCAACTGTCGAAACCGAATTAAAAGCTATTTCTAAGAACTAGAATGTTCCGATTTAATTCAGACAATGAATACCCTAACCAGACATGCCTTGCGACAAGTCATTTCTATTTTGAATCCAAAACAAGTTCTTTTGTTGTTGCGCCTAACATCGGGGCATGAGCTATGCAAAATTTAGAAAATTAATTCACTCCGAAGAGCAAGCCCTTCTGCGGAAGATATTAAAGGACAAAAGAGAAAGCCTCAGACTAACTCAAAGAGAACTTGCCTCTAAATGAATGTAATTACTCACTTCCTAAGTATTCTTAACTTCTTTCTCATGAACTTCCATTATTGCCACACCATCATCATAGTTAGGTTGCTTCCTTTTACCTGTACGAAGCCTAGTTAACATACTTCTCTCTATTTCAGTTAATTCAGACATCTTATAATCATTTAATCCACTATCTTTTAACTCAGTCAGTATTTTTGAGAAGTCGGTTTTTTTTCTTGCCATCGTTTATCCCCAATTAATTATTAACAAAGATAACAGATAAAAACGACAAACGGTATAAGTGCTATTTGACACTAGTGCTTATAAGCACTACAGTTAAACTATGAAAACTAAAAATAACACAATTATTAATACCCCAAGTGAAAAGCAGATAGCCATTGCTACTGGACAAGCAATTTCTGGGAAGTTTACTTTGCAAAACCTCAAACATAAAGTAAGCCAAAAAAATAAGCCATATATTTTCTTTGATATTCAAACCGAACTATTACCAGTCCGTGCTATTGCATGGGATGAGTCTTGTACAGGAAACTTTAACAACCTGCATCATGGTCAAACTGTTGAAATAGATGGTGTATGGAAACCCTTTTGTGGTTCTATGCAAGTTCATTGTCATCAAATTAATGCGCCTGATAACCATTTTCAAAAAATTGAAACTGCAAAGCAATTGATTAGAGAAATCTTCGATGGATTATCTGACCCTGTATTGAAAACTTTTGTATCACGAGTCATGAATGATCAATACATTTTTGATGATTACATTACAGTACCCGCAAGTCTTAACCATCATCATGCTTATCCAGGAGGGCTTTTTGTACACAGTGTAGATGTTGCTAGTCAATTATCAATTCAAAAACAAATAAATGAAAAAGAAAGACAGATAGGCGTGGTAGCAGGACTGCTCCATGATTTAGGAAAAATTAAAACAATGAGTGCTAATATGAATAGAACAGAACTTGGGACACTTATTCGACATGAAGATATAACACTCGAAATCTTAGCTCCTCATTTACGCTGGCTAGAACAAGTTGATTCTCAATTATCAACTTACTTACGATATATATTAGTGTGGAATAAGAAAACATATAGCTCAATCCCTTCACTTGATATATGCGATGCAATACACGCTTTTGATCGACTAAGTGCTAGCGGTATTAGTAATACAAACTTTATGATAGGAGACTGTGCTTAGGATGAAAGATTCAAGATTTATAAGAGTACTAAAACGTTTAGTAACTATCACCGATTCTGACAGAAAAGCATTCAAAAGAGAGCTTGGGATTATGCGTATTTTAACTAGCTTAATATGCTTTACATTTCTATTTTTCTTCCTATTTTTAGATAAGATTAATTACAAAACTGTTCTATCAATTTATATTTTTTTACATCTGAATCATTCAAAATTTTTGTAGCCTGTCTTTCAGCTTATGTATTTTTCGGATCTATAGTACTAAGGAATTTTACATACGTTTTTGTTGTTTGCTTATTTTTATTCGGGCAATTTTTATTCGTGCATGTTCTTGACAAGAATTATTCAATAGATTCAGTTCCAAGAAAAACTTTTGAAAACCCACCAAAAACTAAATATTATTATTCTGAATTTTGGAATATAGGGTAATAATAATAAAAATCCCAAGGGGCGGGGAATAAAACCCCAAGGGATTTAATTAACTTTTTCAACGAAAAAGTAGTTCATTAACATTTTAAAATGTATGCGTACTAAAATATGCGTGAAAGTACGTCAAAGCGAGTAATCGCGCTATGTCCAACGAGTTTTATCCGTTGGGCATAGCGCGATAGCGTTAAATCTTTAGACAAAAACTTGAGCAATAATAATAAGTAATATTAATGTAAAGTGTCACAGAGTCACTTTATAAATCAAATACTTATGTTATATTTCTTGTTGACAAGAAAAAATATTTAGAATAAATTAAACGATACAAAGTACGATGATATGTTTCATTGTTTGTAGCCCTTCGGAGCTTAATCCGAAAATTCTAAGTCGTTTTCTTATATTCGACATCTATAATAAGCACTCTGAATGAGTACTTAGTAGAAACCATCCAAGTGAATTAATCACTTTTAAATGTCGCACAGCGACTTATAGAGTTCAGATTAATCGTATTTACTCTGTAAGACAGATTATAGTCTTATAAATAAATACTGAGACACTGCTCGCTATATTAAGCAAGATTGATTAGTAAAACTACTATTCATATCTTGACTTCAAAGATCATTAATCATGATCATCTTTTACGAACTAAAGCTGATTCTTTAATCATTCGTAGTTCAAAACATACATCTTGTGCATTTCACTACTTAATAACAATTTCAATTGTTATTAAGTTCGAGAGCTCAAAGAATTGACTCTATTAAAATCAAGGTGTGAATTCAAAAAATGGGATATATGTCACTATTTTAAGAATAATGATTATTCTTAAAATATTAGATTTTTTAATCTCATATCAATAAAAGGTGCGATTGAACATAGTTCATTGAGTCCGACCTTTACAGCAACTGTAAAAACGAGTGGCCAACAGGGATTATTAGCTTTTAGAAAGCTACCCGCTTAGCTCTTTTATTTAAAAGACGAGTTGTTCTTACAACTTAATTAACAAGAAATTAAAAATGAAAATAGAAAAAACAATTATGCAAATGAAGTTACAAACAAAGTTAATAAGAAAAAGACGATTCTCAATATCTCGCTTAGATAGATTTAAAGGTGAGCTATTAAATCTTTATATGAATGGCTTAACAGTCGCGGAACTACAAAGATGGCTAAGAAAAAAAAGAATAAAAGTTGCGTACTCCACTGTATATCGCTGGGTGCAGAAAAATGGGTAAATTTGCATCGTCTAAAACTCAAGCTGCATCTGTAATAAAAAACCTTCAGGGTAATGTTATTAAATCTGTCGGCAGCGTTAGAAACTATGAACAATCTCTCACGCTAGCATCTAAGTACATGAAAGAAAACAATCTTGGCTCACTACGTGATGCAACAAAAGAAGATGTAAATAACTTATTGAATATAGCTGCTGCTGATAAATCACAGTCACAAGTTGATATGTTGAGACAATCAATTCAATTGATGATGCAACATGTCACAAACAAGCTTTCAACAAATGAAACACTCAAAAGAGTCTTATCAGAAAATCCAACAAAACTGACAGGGAGAGGATATAAAAGCAATCAAGTGGGACTGATCATAGAGAGACAGACTGATAAATATAACCTATCAACTCGCATATGTTACGAGAGTGGGTCTAGAGCACATGAAATATTTACTTTAAGACCAATAAATGAACAACCCCCAGATGATCGTCCAGCTAGTGATAAAAAATGGCAAGGACGAGAAAGTGGCATAGCTTATACAATAACAGGAAAAGGTGGCTTGACGCGAGAAATAAGAATACCTCAGTCTATCTCAACCAAACTTGAAGAACGGCGATTAGACACTCCAAGAATTATTATTGATAGAGGAGTGAGATATGTACAGCACTATGACATAGGGGGAGGCAAAGGATTGTCAGCCTCTTTTAGTGCTGCTTCACAACGTGCATTAGGGTGGAGTACAGGCGTACACGGTACTCGACATAGCTATGCGCAGGAGCGAATGCACGAGCTTCAATCAACAGGATTATCAAGAAAAGAAGCATTGCACGTTGTATCACAAGAGCTAGGTCATTTTAGACCAAGCATAACTGAAGTCTACTTGCGATAGTTAATGACATGCAAGACGCGCTAATAACATATGAACAGCTTAAAGAAATCTTTGGAGGATCTTCCATTGCTGAACTTGTTGTTCGTCTTGAGAAGCAGAATATACCTTATACACTCGGAAAAAGAGGTTGTCCTATAACAACATTCAGTGCTTTAAATCATGCAATGGGCGTACCTTTAAATACATCTTCTATACTAAAAGAAGACAAGCCAATAATCGAAGTAGATTAACTATGACACGTCAAAGAAAAATTAAAACTAATTACAATATCAAATATGTTCACATAGCTAATGGACGCATTGTTTACAGACCTTATATTAAAAAAGCAGAAAGGCATGATGGAACTATTGTCGATAGTAAAGGCTTTTTAAAACCACCCATAAAACTTGGGAAGCCAGGTGATGAGCCTGATTTAGTAATGCAAGCTTATCTTGCTGCTAAAAAACAAATTAAATGCCAAGAAACCCTTATAAAAGGCACTCTTGGATTTATTATTAAAGAATATTTAAATTCACGGCTCTACAAGAAAAAGCCCGCTAGTAGCCAAAAGCGAAATAGAAATTTAATGCGAATTCTTGAACAAAGAATTCGAATAAATAATAAGCCAGCCAAGCTCTCTGACATACATTTAGACCAACTTGATAAATCTCTAATGAATTCTATAGCAGAAAAACGCTTAGCAATGTACAAATCCAATGGAAAGAAAGGTGAAGTTCAAGTAAATCGTGAAATTACTTTTGTTAGCGGGGCGATAACATGGGCCGTCAATTATATTCCTAATCTTAAAATACACAGCAACCCTTTACTTGGCATAAAGAAAATAGAAGAACCTAAAAATGAGCGTTATGTCACAGATGAAGAATACATAATTCAATATGATCTTGCTAACAAGGTTTCACCTTACCTACAGCCTGTATTTGAATTGACATATCTAATGGGGCTAAGGGGATGCGAAACTTTAAAACTTAGATTAAGTGATTGCAGAAAAGATGGAATTAGAACTCACAGAAAGAAAGGTTCTAAAGATAATATCATTAGGTGGTCTAAACGTCTTAGAAAAGCCTATGATGACGCACTTCTCTTACATAAAAAACATAAGATTGTAGAGATAGACCCTCATATCATCATAGGTGATACGGGTGGGAAAATGCCTAAAAGTACATTAGATGATGCTATGCAACGACTTAAAATAAAGATGAAATCAAAAGATTTAGAGGAAATTTATTGGAGCCTGCATAAATTAAAATCAAAAGCCCAAAGTGATGCAAAAGATAAAGACATCAGCGGACTTTCTGAAGCTATGAAGCGACACTATGACACAAAGCTACATAAGAATGATCCCGCAAGATAAGAATTTTTTTCCTAAACTACCTTTTCTTTTTCCTAAAATCAGTAATCAACAAAGTTCTAAGAAAACATTAAAAACCATAATATACTGATTTTTAAAGATAAATAATGGTGCCCAGGGCCGGAACACTTAAAAACACTAACTATTTGATTAATATCATTATTATAGTTTTTTTACCCTAACTTTACCCCATGTTTTACCCCATCAAAAAGCAAGGGTTTTCTACCTACTTTCGGAGCCACACTTGCCCGAAATTGCCCTAAAAAAAGATGAAAATAATTTTAAAAAAATTGAAATTCACCTTCTTTTTATCTCTAATATTTACAGAAGGTTTACAAGCAAATTACTTGTAACTACATACTTCGACGATTATTTCATGAATCCATTTATAAGTCCTTTCAGTATCCTCTAAAATCTGTTTCTTTTGTGCAGAGGAAAACTTCTGACTCAAGAGTTTTATTTGATCATTATCTATACGATGTTCTTTTCCAAGAGCATTGATAGCCTGTACCAATAACTTGCTTTCATAAAGCTTGAAATCAATTTCTATTAAAGGCGCTTGAATAAATTGAATTGTTTGGTTTTTATATTCATAACTGCAACTAGAACCACTTGATAAATAAATCATCCTCCCAGGAACTTGCGTTGATAAGCCTAGAATATTTAAAGCAAAGTTTCCTGTTGGTGAAATAACCCATTTGTTTTTTCTGGCAATAGCTAATACAACTTCTTCCATATCTGGAGAAAGCTGTTGATTTAGTAATTTACTAAACTTGGGCATATCGTATATGCCATCAAATATGTATCTTAGTGTCCCAGCTTTATTGAGTCGATATAGTGCCTTAATAATTGACTCATCTGTTCCTAAATCAAAAAAGTCATCTTTAGAAAACGCCCATCTTTCTCCTTGGTTATTAATACTTAAAATTATCTTATTTTCAATTGATTGCATAATATATCTAATTCTAAACCTACTTCTATAAACTTACATGCTAAATCAGTCCCCTTTCCGCAAATGATGTGCAATCACTGCCAACAATAATGTGATCCAGTATGCGTACATCTACTGTATCTAATGCTGATTTTAGCCTATGAGTGATATTTTGATCTGCTTGGCTTGGTTCTGTATTGCAGCTTAGTTGGATGTGTGAAAGTACTACTGCTGAGGCATTGAGTTCCAAAGCTCTTTTAACAACCTTGCGAGGGTAAACGCTCTAGTTGTCTATAGTTCCAGAAAATATAATTCAAATTTGAGAAGCGCATGTTTGTTATCTAAAAACATGACCGCAAAGTGTTCTCGTTCTTCATAGGTGAGGGTTTGTTTAAGAAAGTTTTTTTACGTCTGCTGCTTTAGTTATTACATATTCACGCTTGAAGTATTCAGTTGCATTTTCACGTATCAATGTCATCAACTCAGGTAGTGTGTAGTTGCCACTAAGTTTAATGATCCCCGAATTTTAGTCACAAGTGCACCACTCGAATTCAAGCAGCTTTTTCCATCTCAGTATAAACCTCTTCTGGTGTTTTAAAACCCAATAATTTTCTGGGTCGCTGGTTCATTTTGTTCGCAATGGTATTAACGTCGTCTTGGGTCACTTTATTCAGCGGCATCCCTTTGGGTAAATACTGTCGAATTAAGCCATTATGATTCTCATTGAGACCACGCTCCCAAGAATGATAAGGATGAGCGAAGTAAGTATCCACTTTCAATGCTTCACTAATACGCTCGTGAAAAGCAAACTCCTTCCCATTATCAAAGGTGATGGTTTTCAGGGTTGAGCGATAAGGTGTGAGCAAGTTGATGATGGCTTGAGTCACTCCTTCAGCATGCTTTGAAGGGACGGCTGCAATCAATTCCAGTTTAGTCACACGTTCAGTCAGTGTGACTAAAACACCCTGATGACCTTGACCGATAACGGTATCTGCCTCCCAGTCACCTAACCGCTCTTTTAACTCTACGACACTAGGACGTTCATCAATACTCACTCGGTTTTTAATCTGCCCACGTTGTTCTGTCTTACCCGTGCGTTGTTTATATCGCTTCTTGTGGCGTAAGTGAGGCTTTAACTGTTGATGTAATTCAGGATCAGCATAGATGAATCGATAAACCGTTGCAGGGCAAACTGTTACTGCTATTCCTTCTGCTTGCCATCTTCCCTGTATTTGTTCAGGACTCCAGTCCTGTTGAATCTGTGTGATAATTTGCTGCTTGAGTTCATCTGTCAATTTAATGGCTTTGGGCTTTGTCGATAATCGATTCTGTGCCAGTCGGTTAGTTTGTTGAGGACGATAACCCTTGAGTCCAGTATTACGTGAAAGCTCTCGTCTGATGGTGCTCACATGCCGATTCAAATCACGCGCTATGGCTATTGGAGAGAATCCGGCTTTTTTATCTGACCAGATCTGATATCGTTCTTCTTGGGTCAGATGAGTATAGTGCTTTGTCATGAAGTACCTCACATTGTGTTTTTGTCGACCAATGAGTGTACTCACTGGCCCATCTTTTTCAATGTGGTGCACTTGTGACTAAAATTCGGGATCTTATTTAATGTGTTTTTGTTGATTTTCATGTCTTTTCCTCTTGTGAATATGGGAAAAAATCATGACGTAGTGAAAGAAAAAACAAGGGCTAACGGTTCAATGGTGCGACACGCAATGAAACGAGTACACGGCTGAAAAGTTAGGCGCAACGTACCCATGTGTTTTATTGAATAGGCATAATATATTCACGCTGATTTACAAGTAAAAAGCCTTGGTAATATCCGAAACAAGTTCTGTAGCTATTTATCCAAAACCTTCTCAAGACGTAACAATGACTCTGTTCGCTGTTGCTTACTCATTTTATTCAAATTTAATATTTTCCAGCGAACGGCAGGTAAGTTAGAAATTTTATCTTGCAAGCTTTTAATAGGAAAAAGTCTCCAGTCTGGATCACCTCTTTTAAGTGACAATAAGAACTCGCAGTCTTGCTCGGTTAACATTTCTGAAATAGCTTCAATCATCTCAATACGAGTTTGTATTAAGTCATCTAGACTCACTTGTTGATTTGTCATTCCTAAAAATTCAGCATTATATAGGTCATCAATATCAGCAAGGTGTGGTGACAGCAACTCAGCCATAGGACGATTACTACTTATCAAATAAACCAAGAATGTGTTCTTTAAGTCTTCTGATATTCCTTCATTTTTCAGCAAGTAATAAACATCAAATAAATCTCGCGGATGCTGACGATCTAGCGCAGCACAGAGTTTCCCTGCATATAAATCATTATGGTTCTCAACCAGCATTTCTGCATAACCGATATTATCTTCTACTGATTCGGCAACAGACATAAGCGAAGGTTTGTAAACACAGCCTCGGCTAACAGGTGAAACTTCTATTTTTATGTTTACACCCTCTCTGGCAACGACTAGCTTGGTAATTGATTTATCATTCCGTTGTTTTAAACGATTTACTCTACAACCTCGCATTCCCTTTTCAATCGAGTCTGAAATACGAGTAAAAGCATCACTGATATTTTTCATCGTCGTTTCACGATCTTCAATGGGTAGGTACGCCAAATCAATATCAACAGACAGCCTTGGCATATCTCTTACAAACAAGTTAATTGCCGTACCACCTTTCAAAGCAAAGTCAGTCTCTTGTGATACATAAGGCAGTAGTTCTAATAAAAAACGAACCTGAAATAAGTAACTGTTATCTTCACTAAACATGATGATTAAAAAGCCTCACTTTTCATGAAACTCTCAGGCACGGTTATACGATAACGCTTATCAAATCGCCCACCTTTTACTATTTGCATTTTTCCTTTACCGATCAAATTATCCTGTTCTATCTTTTTAAACCATGCGTGATTATTGTAATTAGCCAAGAATAGAAATAAACGTACAACTTTGTCACTTTTACACGATTGTAAAAGGCTATTAACAAGCTTCGGGCGTAACGTAGTAAGTCCTTCAAATAACTCATTTGCATGTTGGAAGCTGATACCTCCATTCTCAACATGATATAAAACTTCAAAGATAGCTCTTTCTGGCGCAGAAACCTTCAACGTCCAATCCCTTATCTTTGTTGCTGTCTGCTTAAAACCAAGTTTCTTCACGTCTTCGCCAAATAATGATTTTTTATTGAGTAAAAACTCTTGTGGTAATTCGATAGAGTTCACCCATGAAGGTAGTTTTTTACCTCCACTTTTATCTTCATAAAGGTAAACTCTATTTTCACCCGCAAGTGGTAAATAATGAGCATAACCTTGTAAATTTAGTGCTGTAAGCCCCCCAACATGCAAAGGAAGGCTAGATAGCTTCTGTAAGCTTAAAACAACCCCTTCCCACTCTAGTAATGAATTTGGACGCATATAAACCCCACGTCCCAGCTTCTCAAGCCAATGACTGTGAACATATTTATAAACCAACTGGCGAGAATAGCCCTTTTCTACCAACCAAGTACTCGATGCTACTACTCCTTCGGGTAGTATTTCGTATAAACTAGATAGTAATGTTTTATTTTGTAAATTCATGGTTTACATTATGCCATATTATGAAACATGTTCAAGTTTTATAATATATAGATATGTAAACCAATGGTTTACATATTTTGGCAGCCCTATCAATAAATAAAGAACCAGCATCAAGATTATGGACGATACAAAAACAGTCACAAACTGGGGCTATGTAATCCATAAAATCTGCAGACCGTCATCCATAATTATTAAATAACATTAACTTGAGAAGGATCGTTTATCTGATTGATTTTTCATTAATTACCATACAAGGTATTATTAGAACTAATTAAAAATAACAATAATTATAAATCATGGCTAAGTTAATTCCCTCTCTAAGTAGCTGCTTAAGGAAGATGCAAGCAGGCGAACGACGTTTAGCAAGAAGACTGGAACAATTACTCGAAGATGACTATCTTTGCTGGTATGAAGTACCTGTTGGGAAAAGACAGCGATACACTGACTTTATTATTCTGCATCCAGTGCGAGGCTTGCTCTTGCTGGAAGTTAAGGACTGGAAGCTTGATACAATCGTAGACCTTGATCCTGATAGAATTACAATCCACACAGCTTCTGGACAAAAGACAACACAGAACCCCATTAAACAAGCAAGACAATGTACTATTGCCCTCATTAATGAGCTTCAAAAAGACCATCAACTCATACATAAAACGGGCAAATATAAAGGCAACCTGGTTTTCCCCTGGGGTTTTGGTGTTGTTCTAAGTAATATTACCCGCAAACAGTTTAATGAATCTGGTTTTTCTGGTGTTCTAAAGTCTCATCTGGTTATCTGCAAAGATGAAATGCTTGAAAACTCTGATCCAGAAGAATTTCAGAAACGCTTTTGGGATATGTTTAATTATCAATTCAAGCGCCCTTTGAGCCTGCCACAGATAGATCGAATCCGTTGGCATATGTATCCCGAAGTAAGAATAAACTCAGGTATACAAACAGACTTGTTCGCCAATAACATTGCCAACAAACCCGAACAAACAAAAAAGATCATCCCTGAAATTGTCAAAGTCATGGATATGCAACAAGAGCAGCTTGCAAGAAGCCTTGGTAGTGGTCACCGTGTTATCCATGGTGTTGCTGGCTCAGGTAAAACGCTGATACTTGGTTATCGCAGTCTGTACCTTGCGCAAACTCTTGATAAGCCGATTTTGGTACTTTGCTACAACATCACCTTAGCAGCTCATTTACGGCAAATGATGATAGATAATGGTGTTGAAGATAAGGTCAACGTCTATCATTTTCATGACTGGTGTGGAAAACAATTAAGGCTCTACAATATTGATAAACCCGCTGTACAAGGTGTTAAATATGTTGATCAGCTTGTAGAAACGGTTATTGATGCTACTGAATCAGGCCATATTCCAAAAGGCCAATACGGCTCAATCATGATTGATGAAGGCAATGACTTTCAACCTGAATGGTTAAAGCTCATATCAGGCATGGTTAACCCAGAAACAGATTCCCTGCTTCTACTTTATGATGATGCCCAATCGATTTATGACAATAAAACTAACCTTAATTTTACACTCTCCAGCGTCGGTATTCAGGCGCGCGGCAGAACATCAATATTACGGATCAATTATCGAAACACCGATGAGATCATCAACTTTGCTTACCATTTTGCGAACAAATATTTCAAAGCAGAAGAGAGTGATGAAGACCATATTCCTCTTATCAAACCCAAATCAGCAGGGCGAAAAGGCAAGTACCCTGCCGTAGAACTATTCAAAAGCTTTGATCAAGAAATCAAACGTATTATCTATGTATTCAAAGCACTCAATAAAACAAATCAAATTCCCTGGTCTGATATGTGTGTGACTTATAGAAACAAAGAACTGGGTAAAAAAATCCAGCTAGCTTTTATCAATGCAGGTATTCCCAGCCAATGGTTAAATAATTCTAAAAACAAAAGAAAATACAACTCATCGAATGACAGCGTATCCATTATGACCATGCACAGCAGTAAGGGGTTAGAATTCCCCGTTGTTGCGGTCTCTGGTGTCGGTTTTTTGCCTAGTAAAACGTCTAAAAAAGCAGCTGAAGCGAAACTGCTGTACGTTGCAATGACACGTTCTACGGATAAGTTGCTAATCACTAGCCATAAGCAGAATGAGTTTTATGATGAGCTTACTTCAGAGAAAAGAGCCGTTGAAGTTGTATAATTATCAATTCAATCCAACGTTATATATGACCAGTTTGTAATATTCCTTACTTGAAATTTAAATACACATCAGTCATCTATCAGCATTAACTCTCTTTCTTTTTGCTCTATTTTTTTAGAAGTCTGACCGGATCTTAAACTATCTAGCTCTTGAAAAATTGGCTCAAGTTGAGCTTGTGGGTTTTTAAACCAATCTGTTGACCATATTCTACATATTTTCCAACCTAAGTTTTCAAGTATTTCCTGTCTTAAACGATCTCTGTCTCTAGTAGACTTGGCTGAATGATAACTTGCACCATCGCATTCAATACCCATCAAGAAACGCCCTGGTATATCAGGATCTTTTACGGCTATATCGAGAAAATAGCCTGTTACCCCTAGCTGAGGCTCACATTCGTACCCTCTTTGTGCGAGTGCATCCATTACAGCTATTTCAAAATCACTATCTGCTGGTTTTCCTGTATGTTCATAATGTTGAACAATGCCTGTTTCACAGTAAGATAGAAATGCTTTGAGTGCGGTGACGCCACGTGAGCTTGTAGCGCCCGTTTTTACATGCCCAGGCGTCATAGATGAGAAAATATGCATACGCATCTTTGAACGTGTAAACAGAACATTCAACCGTCTCCACCCTACATCAGAATTAATAGGCCCAAATCGTTGATGCATTACCATAGCACCGGCTGTTTCTGGCCCATAAGTCATGGATATAATAATGACATCCCGCTCATCGCCCTGGACATTCTCAAGATTTTTTATAAACAAAGGCTCATCAAGGCTTTGATTATTCTCATAGGCTTTTTGTAATTTATCATTATCTTTCAGTTCTGCTTGAAGCTGTAAGTCAATTTCATCACTTTGCTCCGCATTCATGGCGACAATACCTACGGACTCTTCAGGATGCTCTATGAATTGTTTAACCAAGGAAGCGACAATTGCTCTAGCCTCCTCAGTATTCCTTCTTTTTATAAAACAGCCATTGGTAACAGGACTAAAACGAATACCAAACTTTTCACTTTTCTGTAACGGTGATGGAAATAGAATCAGATTATTTTCGTAAAATCTATAATTAGAGAAAGCAATAAGTGACTCATGCCGTGAGCGATAATGCCAACGCAAACGACGTGTTTTAAACATGGGTAAAACAGCATCCAGAATACTTTCGGACTCCTCAAGTCCTACCATGTCATCATTGTCTTCATTATTTAGCACTTTCTGGAAGAATGACGTTGGTGGTAACTGTTTAGGATCACCCACTACAACAAGGCTTTCACCCCTCGCAATCGCACCCAGTGCATCTTCAGGGCGAATCTGTGAAGCTTCATCCATTACCACAAGATCAAAGTTAAACTGTCCTGGCTCTAAATATTGTGCAACCGACATTGGACTCATCATAAAGCATGGCTTTAACGCTTGAATAGATGTACCCGCCTGTTTTAGTAATGAGCGAACAG
>Ga0209633_10003673_pt1 | contig 14102 bp, 11 predicted proteins | sample Cruoilmetagenom1_FD_187290 | JGI IMG/M metagenome (GOLD analysis project Ga0209633, IMG submission 187290) | Oil polluted marine microbial communities from Coal Oil Point, Santa Barbara, California, USA - Sample 1 (SPAdes) (version 2) | ecosystem: Environmental > Aquatic > Marine > Oil seeps ... | reverse complement strand
CCTTCCATGCCGTGGGAGACGAGCAGTCGAAAAAACGGGATGTCCAGCGGTCTCCCACACTGCTCATAGAGCCCGATACATACCGCATCCGCTACACCGGCGCTCCCCTCGGCGAAGAGGCGCGGTCGCTCCTCGTTGCCCTGCTCATGGCGGCTACGGGCAAAGGCATCCTGAGCGGGCCCACGTCGCAGAAGATAAAAGAGGTCAAGGACAATAGGAACATACAGGTCTTCGTGACCCCTACCTGCCCCTACTGCCCGCAGCAGGGACTCTCGGCAATTTCCGCGGCAGTCACTAATCCTGCCTTCGTATCCGCCGAGGTCGTTGAGATCTATGAAAATCAGGACCTTGCCGAGAGCCTGGGTTCCCTGGCCGTGCCCCAGACCTTCATCAACGAGATATTCACCGGCGCGGGGCTGCAGTCCGAAGAACTGTTCGCAGAGGCGCTGCTCACCCTGAAGGAGCCGGTCTTCGACTCCGAGGAGCTGACGCCCGGCGAGCCCGTTGAAAAAGACCTCGTCATCATCGGCGGCGGTCCGGCCGGGCTGACTGCCGCCATCTATGCCGTCCGCGCAGGGCTGAACACGATCGTGCTGGAAAAGACCGCCCTCGGCGGCCAGGTGGCGATCACTCCTGTTGTGGAAAACTACCCCGGCTTCATGCGCGTCGGCGGCAAGAGCCTCGTGGACCTGATGGTCCAGCAGGCGACCCAGTATTCGGACATCCACCTGGGTGAAGTGGTGAAGGAGATCAATCGGGAGGATGAGCGGTACCGGATCACCACGAGCAAGGCGATCTATATCACCAAGGGGATACTGTTGGCCACGGGCGCGGATAACAAGCGGCTGAACGCACCTGGTGAGAAGAGGCTCTACGGAAGAGGGGTGAGTTACTGCTCCACCTGCGACGGCTATTTTTTCAAGGACGGCAAGAAGGTGTTCGTCGTCGGCGGGGGAAACACTGCTGTTACCGACGCGCTCTACCTCCATAACATCGGCGTTGACGTCACGATCATCCATCGCCGGGACACCTTGCGGGCCCAGGCCCATCTCCGGGAGAACCTCGAAAAGACCGGTATTCCCGTGGTCTGGAACAGCGAGGTGAAGGAGATACAGGGCGACAAGCTCGTGAAGTCCGTCCGGATAGAGAATACAAAAGACGGCACCCTGAAGGAAGAGCCGGCAGAGGGCATCTTCATTGCCATCGGATACGTGCCGAACAACGAGATCGCGAAGATGATAGGCCTTGAACTCGATGAGAATGGCTACATCAAGGCAGACCTTACGACGATGCGGACGTCGCTGCCTCATGTCTATGCGGCCGGTGACATCACGGGCGGGGTCAAACAGATCGGCGTTGCCGTGGGCCAGGGCACGATCGCGGCCATGACGGCCTTTGAGGACATCGCGAGCCCGTACTGGGTGAAGAAGGAGAATGCCGATGCGGTGAAGAGTACCTCGTGAGCATTACGGATTCTGGTATAATTATTCTGTTATGCGGGTGAGAGCAAAAATTGTTTGTTGAAGATAACTCAAGGTCAAATGTCAAAGCCCAACGTTCAAATGAATATCAAAAATCCAAAAACCAATGCAGATTAAAGTTTGCTGTTTGAGATTTATTTGGCATTTGGCTTTTGTCATTTGGAGTTTTTCTCCAAGGGAGTGAAGACGACCATCCATTTCAGCCATCTGTTCAGGGGTGCCGCATGAAGGAACTTCAAACCACTCATTCAGCAGAGGACGAAGCAGGGCGCGCGGAAAAGTTTTACACCAAGCTTCGCGCACGCCTCGCTGCCTGGCTCACGGAGCATCACGTCAGTGACGCGATCCGGGGCTATCTCCTCCTCCTGCCCGACCTCTTCGCCCTCCTGATCCGCCTGCTCCGGGATGGGCGTATCGAGGGGTCCCTCAAGAAACAGCTCATTCTGGTGAGTGCCTACGTGATATCACCGATCGACCTCATTCCGGACGTCATGCTGCCCCTCGGTCTCGTTGATGATACGGTTGCGGTGGCATTTATCCTGAGCCGCGTCGCAAAAATCATGGGGCAGGCAGGAGAAGACATTCTACGGGAACACTGGGACGGCGAGGGCGACATCGTTCCACAGATCCAGAAAATCTCTCAAACAGCGGATACCGTATTGAGTTCAGGCATCATGAAGCGTCTCCGGAAGCTCTTTCAGTAACACGAAAAGATCATTCCTTCTCATTCTTGTTCTCACTTCGGGAAAACGATGATGGTCCGTCAGTGTGATAATGCTGATTTTGATGCCCTGTATTCCATTATCAACGACGCCGCAGAGGCGTATTGCGGCGTTATCCCCCGGGATTGCTGGAAAGAGCCGTATATGTCCAGAGAGTATTTACGCCGAGAAATGGATAACGGCGTTGTGTTCTGGGGCGTTGAAGACAACGGGCAGCTCGTCGGCGTGATGGGCATCCAGGACGTGCAGGACGTGACCCTCATCAGGCACGCCTATGTGCGGACGTCTCTGCGTAATCGAGGCTTCGGCGGAAGACTCATCACCTATCTCTATGAAAAGACGACCCGCCCGGTCCTGGTCGGGACCTGGGCCGCGGCGGCGTGGGCCGTCCGTTTTTACGAAAAGCACGGCTTTCGTCTCGTATCCAGGGAGGAAAAGGACCGCGTGCTCAGACAATACTGGTCCATCCCCGATCGCCAGGTGGAGACCTCTGTGGTGCTCTCGGACCAGCGGTGGTTTGCATCAATGACGTAAACCAAGTATAGAGGCAGATTAGTTGTGCATTTCCCAGGCGCTTTAATCCGCATTGATCCGCGTATATCTGCGTCCCCCTGAATCTTTGCCTTCCTCGGAGGTAAACAATGAATACTCTCGAAAAACAGATCAACGGCAAAACCATCCGCCTCGTGTCGGCAGACATCACTGAACGGGACGTTGAGGCCATCGTAAATGCCGCGAACAGCCGGCTCCAGCACGGCGGCGGCGTGGCCGGCATTATCGTGCGCAGGGGCGGGCAGGTCATCCAGGAGGAGAGTAATGCCATCGGCCATGTTCCCGTGGGAGAAGCAGCGCTGACCGGCGCCGGCAAGCTGAAGGCGAAGCACGTGATCCACGCCGTTGGGCCGCAGATGGGCGAGGGCGACGAAGACGGGAAATTGAAGAGGGCAATCAACAGCGTCCTGAAGCTCGCAACGGAAAAAGGCATCAAGAGCATATCCGTTCCGGCCATCAGCGCCGGGATTTTCGGCTTCCCCAAGGACCGGTGTGCGCAGATTCTTGTCAGCAAAACCATTGCTTTTCTCAGGGACGAGGCCGACAGCTCCCTCGAACTGGTGGAGTTCTGCATTTTTGATAAGGAAGCGTATCGTTTCTTTCAGTTTGAAGTAGAGAAGATCTAATGTTCTTACTGTGCTTCCGTGAGAGCATTGGATTCTCGGCTCATCACCGCCGCCGTTCTGCACCATAACCCGTAAAGAGACGGATTCTCTTTCCGGACAACCATAGTAGCGGCAGGCTTTCAATACGTGCATCAGGTAGTCGGCTGCTTCATGGTAATACAACCTTGGTACGGTATTAGGGCCTTGGGGCGACTCAGGGCCTTTTTTTCGTCAAGCCGGTAAATGCGGCGGACGTGAAGACCTATGCGATTTTTGTCTACCTGCGGGCAGAAGGCGCCCCAGTAGGCAAATAATAATAGTTATAACAATAAAAATCTGCTATACTTTAGGGAAGGGTGGCATCTCAGGCCGCGAATTTTGAGGTGCCGGTTCAGCAGGCCCGGAGACTACAACTCACGGTTGCTGCCCCCGGTGGACGGACATCGGATTAACGGCAATATCCATGACTCAGCGACGATAGGCGCTGTATTCCCTGAATATCAGGAAGGCAAAGCAAATGAAGATCGACATTCCCGGGGAAGTCATTCGAGGAGCGCAGGCGGTCTGTTGAGGTAAGGCCGGCAGATCCATGATGACGAAAGTAACCACAAGTCTGGTAACAAAATTGAGCGCCCTGACGATATCACTTATCCTTGTCACCTCTGCGGCGCTTTCGTCTCTCTCCATACGGAGTGAGATAGACGGCATGTATGAAGAGCTTCTGCATGACGGCCGGACCGCGGCGGCGACGGCGGCCTTGAACAGCGAATACGGCGTCTATGCCGATGACCGCAAAAAACTCCTGCAGGTTGTCGAGAGCCTCTCCGTGCTGAAGGATATTGCCTACGTTGCTATTTGCGATGCAGAGGGCCGGGAAATAGTGCGTAAGGACTTTGTTCCGTCCGTGCATATGCCCGCTGCGCTGCGGACGAAAAAAGCCGGGCAGGCGGTGACGGTCCTTGCCGAGGAATTTTCCGATGAAAAGAGCGGAGAGCGTTATCTCGATGTAATTGCACCCGTCGTGAGCTATACCGGAAGCGACTTGACGGATATGTTCGGTAATGGAACTACGAGCGGCACCTCGGACATTATCGGTTCCGTACGGCTGGGTCTGGCCCAGAAGAACCTAGGAAAAAGGACGCGGGAACTTATTCTTGCGGCCTTCTTCCTTACTTCGGCATTCTTGATCGTCGGTATTGCCCTGACAGTGATCCTTACGCGGAGGATCACGTTGCCCCTCAAAGACCTGAACAAAGCGACCCGGGCGATATCGAAAGGTAATCTCGATTATCCGATTGAGATCACCACGCACGATGAGGTCGCCGATCTCGCCCGCGCTTTCGACCACATGCTCGGCAATCTTCGGGAATACCGTGACCAGGTCGATGTTCGCACCAGCGAACTCACTGATACAAACGAACAGCTGCGCCAGGAAGTCCAGGCGCGCAAAGAGGCGGAACAGCAGCTCCTCCATGACGCGTTCCACGACGGACTGACGGGCTTGCCGAACCGGGCCCTGTTCATGGACCGGCTGTCGCACGCCATTGCGATCGGGAAACGGCGCAGTGACTATTTGTTTGCCGTACTCTTTCTCGATCTCGACCGCTTCAAGGTAATTAACGACAGTCTCGGCCATCTCATCGGCGATCAATTGCTTGTCGCTTTGGGCCAAAGAATTCTGAAATGCCTCAGGCCGGGAGATACCGTCGCCCGCCTTGGCGGAGACGAGTTCGCGATCCTCCTCGAAGACATCAAGGGATTGAGTAATGCCATGGTTATTGGAGAGCGCATCGAAAACGAATTGAAGGCATCTTTTGACGTAGCAGGCCATGAAGTATTCGTAACGGGAAGCATCGGCATAGCCCTCAGTTCGAAGGCATACGAGCGACCGGAGCAGATCCTTCGTGATGCCGATACGGCAATGTACCACGCAAAGGCTCACGGCAGGGCCCGTAAGGAAGTATTCGAATCGGGCATGCATGCCCATGCCGTCGAGCGGCTCCGGCTCGAAACCGACCTCCGGCGGGCTGACGAACGAAACGAATTCGTCGTGTATTACCAGCCGGTCCTGTCACTCCGAACAAAGTGCGTCGTCGGCTATGAGGCCCTCGTTCGGTGGGAACATCCCAAACGCGGCATGCTCTGCCCGGCGGATTTCATCCAGGTGGCGGAAGAAACGGGGATCATTGTAACTATCGACCGATTCGTACTCAGGGAGGCATGTCGGCAGATGTGCGAATGGCAGAAACAGCTGCCTGAAAAAGCCCTTCAGTTTATCAGTGTGAATATTTCGAACAAGCACCTGGCCCAACCTGACCTTGTTGAGCACATTTCCGATGTTTTGAACGAGACCGGCCTCTCGCCGGCCAGTCTCAAGCTTGAAATCACCGAGAACGTAATCATAGAAAACCCTGCCGTCACAGCGGCGATGCTTTCCCGGCTGCGGGAATTGGGCGTCAAGCTGTACATCGACGATTTCGGCACCGGGTATTCATCGCTGAGCTATCTCTACCGGTTGCCTATCGACGGGCTGAAAATAGACCGCTCCTTCATCAAGCGAATGGGCGAGAAGGGGGAAAATATGGAGATCGTGAGGACCATACTGACGCTGGCCCATGATCTGAACCTCGATGTTATAGCGGAAGGAGTCGAATCCGACCACCAACTCGGTCAAATAGATGCCCTGGAGTGCGAACATTGGCAGGGGTTCCTGTTCTCGAAGCCTGTGGAAAGCCGACGGGCGCGGGCACTGGTCGGCGTGGCACCGGAAGTATCGGGTGTGGGGGACGAAGGAAGCATCGGGAGCGACCAGGACAATGTGACGTAACGCGAACAGGCGAAGGTGAAGCACGGATCCCTGCCGCTGGGCCGCGCCTTTTACAGATATCTGTCGATAACGCCCAGCAGGGCCCGTTCCAGGGCCGGTGCCTTCTGATCGTCGACCATCAGGTAGACCTTTTTGGATACATCCTTGATGAGCACGACGAGCGACGGCTTTCTGGCGGACAGGTTGTCCAGCTCTCTCAGGAATACCTCTTTTTTCCTGCCCAGTTTGTTGCCCAGGATTTCCTCAGTCGTCCGTTTGAGCTCATCGCGAAGAGAATCAATGCTGCACAGGTTTCCGATGCCGGCGATGCGCGAGAGATGGTCGGTATCCAGCACATTCTTAAGGGTATGCTCCATGCTGAGCCGGGACGTTGAAAAACCGAGGGGCGTAGCAGATTCGCGCTCCCGCACCGCGGTAAAAAAATCGCAAAACCAGCAACTGCGCGCTTCCCGGGCGAAGGGGCAGGTTCCGTTCCGTTCACCCATGGTGCCTGCAACGACCCAGCAGGCCCTTCCCGCATTCGCACCTTCATGGATGCCGTCGAGGCTCTCGTCCCGGGCGGCCGGGCATACCCCGAATTCCTCACTGTTCCTGCCGCCGGGGTGCCGCTCGCACCTCTTGTACTCCCAGCAGTTTACGCGACCCATCTCAGTGTCCTCCTTACGCGCAGAGAAAGGATTTGCCGCAGGGGATTGACGTGTATGTGTGCCATGGTGTGCCTCATCCCTGCTTCTCTGACAACAGCTGAAAAAATTTGTTTAGCCCCCTGTGTGTTTTGGGGACATATAATATATCACTGAAAGTATACAGGAAAATATCTGCTTTGGCAAGAAACAAAACAATATTTTTTGTTTTTTTGGCTCTGGCGAGGAAGCTGAATCCAGCCGGCACCGTGGTGCTCAACTGCTTCTGCCATGCCTGTCCAGGGAGGGTGTCGAGTGTATCGATGCGAGTCAGGGCTTGCGTGGCGGTATGCCGTTGTTCCTTGGGGAGAATTGCCGAATTGCCTGTGGGGAGAAGAGGAATGGTGCCGGCGGTCGGAAGTTCACGCGCTCTGCTTCACGATGGGGCCTGCCCCCTCGTGGGCTCCCCCGAGGCTTAGGGGAATCCTTCCCCCATACCCCCTTGTTCGATTCCGCCCGTCGAAAAGCAAAAAAGATCGGGAAAATACCCGATCTTTTTATTTGGTGCCGGCGGTCGGAATTGAACCGACATGAGGTCGCCCTCGGGGGATTTTGAGTCCCCTGCGTCTACCAGTTCCACCACGCCGGCACGGGGTAAACCTTACACTACCGGGCTGGCCGGTGTCAAGAAAAAAGCCCTCTTGGCTAAAGGGCAAATTTCAAATATCAAGATCCAAATTGCAAATAATCCCAATGAATCAATGAACAACATTTTGTATCAGGGATATTGGTTCTCTGGACGTATTATTTGCCATTTGCAATTTGAAATTTCACCGGTGCTTGCCACCGGCACCAGTATTGCATCACTTTGGTATTGCATCTTACCGGTTCTGTTTGTATAATATAAATCTATGCTTACGGGTTACAATACTGACTTTAAGTTCCAGGGGAAAGTCTATCACATCCAAACGGAAGACGGGGGGGTCGGCAGCCCTACGATAACCTCGCTCCTGTATTACGGCGGTGCGATCATCGGTTCTCGCAGGACCACCTATGCCGACATCATCAAGGCTGACTGTCTCGATGAAGTTGTCCGTGAGCTTATGATGGAGCAGCATAAACTGGTGATCCGGGATTTCATGAAGGGAAAACTGGAGCCCCAGAAGGCACCCGAGCCGGCTGCAGCGCCGAAAGCCGCCCCTGCCAAGCCCGCACCCCCGCCACCCCCTCCCCCGAAGGCTGCAGACATTGCTGAGAAGAGCCTTGATGAAGTGATACTCGATTTTCTGGCACAGGAGCAGAAATTACGAGAGCAGCAGAAGAAATAGGCAGGCGTTCTATCGCGAAGGGATTCGATGGAACGGCACCGGACAGGGGAAGGCGGGAGAGAGGCCGAATCCCCTGATTTTTTTGTCTTATCACGATAATTTTTCGGCCCTTCCTCCAGGGTGAGCCGAGCAGCACAGGGCAGCGGAGTAAAACCGATACCGACAGGGCACATTGCCCTTCAAGTATGCTATCATTAGAAGTATTTTGGATTTCGCAATTCTGCGTGGTATTCGTGATCCCGCTGCCGTTCCGTTTCAGTCCCGCTATAAGCGGGACCCGTGGGGCTCCACCCTCGGAGATAAAAGCTTTCCGGTTTGTCCGGGTCAGGATGGACAGGGTCAATGATCCAACTCTATCGAGTGAGTAAATATTATGAAGGGGTCCCTGCGCTTCGCGATGTTGGCTTCGTCGTCGACAAGGGCGAGTTCGTTTTTTTGACCGGGCCGAGCGGAGCAGGGAAATCGACGCTCCTCAGGATGCTCTACTGCGCGGAGCGTGCCGATGAAGGCCAGATCATTATTCAGGGAATGAACGCAACCAAACTCAACGCATCCAGCATTCCCTATCTCAGACGAAATATGGGTTTTGTATTCCAGGACTACAAGCTGCTTCCGAACAAAACCGTGTACGAAAACGTGACACTCGCCCTCAAAGTGGTGGGCACGCATGCCAGCCAGATCGAGCGCCGCACGTACCAGGTGCTCAAAAAAGTTGGCATGCAGGCCAAGCGGCACCTTATGCCGCCCATGCTTTCCGGTGGAGAGCAGCAGCGGGTCGCCATTGCCCGGGCACTGGTGAACGAGCCGCAGGTGCTCCTCGCTGATGAACCCACGGGTAATCTGGATCCGCAGAGCACCCAGGATATCGTGCGCCTGTTCAAGGACATCAATATGAAGGGCACGACAGTGCTTCTCGCAACACACGACATGGAGATGGTCAAAAAGATGCAGCGGAGGATTATTATGATGGAGCGCGGCAGGGTCAGCGATGACGGCAAGCAGCAGCATGTTCGACCCGGCGCACCGGCTCCCAAGAAGCAGGAGACGCGGTGACGACGTGAAGGGCTATGGTCTGTTCTACTATATTGCGGAGGCCTTTCGGGGGCTGCGCGCCCACCGGGTGGTGAACCTCCTTGCCGTGAGTTCTATCAGCATGGCAATGCTGATCGTCGGCTTTTTCCTGATCGTCTTCTTCAACCTCCATGGCTCGGTGACGACGATCGGAAAACAGCTGGAGATGTCCCTCTATCTGAAAGACGGTCTGACGCGGCATGAACGGGAGTATGTCTACAGCCTGGTGAAGGCCGTTCCCGGCGTCAAAAAGGTGACGCACCTCTCCAAGGAAGAGGCGCTCAGGGAGTTCAGAAAAGAATTGAAGGGGCAGGATGCCTTGCTAAAAGATCTCGGAGAAAATCCGCTTCCCGAGTCTTTTGAGATCGCCATTGCCCAGCGGTATGCCGACGCAGACCGGCTTGAGGCCATGGCGAAGCAATTTATGAAATTCCCCGGCGTCGAAGACGTTTCGTACGGCAGGCAGGGCGTAACCGTGCTCACCAGGCTGTTCCGGCTGTTCACCTACGGCGGGCTGGCGGTGGCGCTCCTGTTGGGCGTGTCTGTTGTTTTCATCGTTTCGAATTCCGTCCGCCTCGCACTCTATTCCCGTGACAAGGAAATTGAGCTTATGCAGTGGATCGGGGCCTCCAGAGGATTCATCCAGGGGCCGTTCCTCATGGAAGGTTTGCTCCTCGGGACACTCGGGACTGGGCTGGCGATCGGGATTTTGACGGGGCTCTACTATGCGCTGCCCCAGGAACTGGTCCTTTTCCTGACCGGACCGAAGGGGCTGGATTTTTTACCGACCGAGGTGGTAGCATATATGATGATTGGCGGCGGCCTCCTCGGTTTCGCCGGCGGACTGGTCACGGTGGGCAGATTGCTGGACTAGCCGCCTTCCGCGGTGCGCGCGACGGATCATAGTCGGGGCGGGCGTTGTTCCTGTTCTCCTCCCGGCCTGTTTTGAGAAGGTATCGCCTATGTCGTATTCCCGGATGGTTATTTTTCTTCTTCTTCTTGTGCTGAGTGCCGGCCATGGGGTGGCCCCGGTCCACGGCGCTGACGATGGGCGGGGCAAGAAGAAAGAGCTCAGCCGAATCAAGCGGGAGATACGGGAGAAGAAGAAAAAAATCAAGGGTGCGGACAGGAAGGCGCGCTCGATCCTGTCCGATGTGGACCGGCTCGACAAGGATATCCATTCCCAAGCCGCACGGGTGGCTGCCCAGAAGCTGCAGGTTCGAAAATCGGAAGAGGCCCTCCGGGAACTACGGAGGGACAGTTCCAATATTCAGCGTGACCTGACGGGCCTCAAGGGGCTTTACCGGAAGCGGGTCCGGGCCCTCTATAAAATGAGCCGCAATGGGTATCCGGGTATCCTTCTCGGCCCCGAGGGGTCTTCGGGTTCGCGGAAGCGGATTAAATACCTGGCTACGGTTGCGGCGAGAGACCGGGAAGTGATCAGCAGCTACGGACAGACCCTCGGGAACCTTTCGGATAAACAGTCCGAAATAGCGACGCGGAAGAAGGAGGTCCTGCGGCGAAAGAGGGCGTTAGAAAAGAAGAAGGCTACGCTCGAGAAGAAGAAAAAAGAGAAGACCGTCATCCTTGCGAGCGTGCGGAAGCAGAAGGGACTGTACGAGCGGACCCTGAAGGAATTGGAACATTCCTCCACAAAGCTCTGGTCCATGATAAAAAAATCAGAGCGCAAGCGGAAGGCGGCACGCACGGCAGCGGCCCGTGCCCGGCGAACCCGGGTAAACGCGGTGCCGATCTCTACCTACAAGGGAATGCTTTCCTGGCCCGTGTCAGGACAATTGGTGACCCGCTTCGGCGTGCAGCGGCATCCGAAATTCGGCACCCGGATCTATCGCCGGGGCATCGAGATAAAGGCCAGGCCCGGAACGAATGTTCGCGCTATTTACGACGGTGAGGTGGCGTTTGCCGGCTGGTACAAGGGATATGGAAAGCTCGTGATCCTCAAGCATGGCGCGGAATACTATTCTCTCTACGGGCATCTTTCAGAGTTGCATGTAACGAAGGGGTCCCGGGTGGGGAAGCGCAATGTGCTTGGCCTTGTCGGAAATACGGGAAGCTCGCGCGTGCCAAAGCTCTACTTTGAAGTGCGCTCCAACGGCGTGGCGCAAAACCCCCTGCGGTGGCTTGCGAAAAAATAGTGTCGTTCTCACGTATATAATGAAACGGGTAGGCATTTTACCATGACTTGTTCTCTCAGGAGACAGAGTATGTGGAACGTTGCGGAGGAAAGTAATATGATCAAGATCAACAAAAAGAAGTTTTTTCTGGCGGTATCTGTCGCACTTGCGGCCATCCTTTCCATGCTTCTGGCTGTAGTATTTCTCGGAAATGAGCTGGTCCAGGCCAAGACGAACTCCTACGAGGATCTCAGGACTTTTTCCCAGGCCCTCGAACTGATCAAAAGCGAGTACGTTGAAGAGCCTGAAGCGGAAGAAATCATCCACGGGGCCATCAGAGGAATGCTGACGAGCCTTGACGCGCATTCATCGTTCATGTCGAAGCGGGCATACAAAGAGATGAACCTGGACATCAGGGGAGAGTTCGAAGGCGTCGGTATTCAGATCAGCATCAGGGATTCACAGCTCATGATCATTGCTCCTATCGAGGATACGCCGGCGGACCGCGCCGGGCTCGCCGCGGGCGACAAGATCATGAAAATCGATGATGCGTGGACGAAAGACATGACGATCGACGAGGCCGTGGACGGAATGCGCGGGCGCAGGGGCACGAAAGTCCGGCTCCTTATTCAGCGAGAAGGCTGGGACGCGCCGAAAGAGTTCCCGATCATCCGCGGCGTGATCAAGGTGAAGAGTGTGAAATCGAGGATGCTCGAGGGAGACATCGGCTACATCAAGATCACCCAGTTTCAGGGAAAGACGTCTCCTGAAATGGAAAAAGCATTCAGAAAGCTCTCTGCACAGGGGATGAAGAAGCTGGTCCTTGATCTGCGGAACAATCCCGGCGGCATTCTGGACGCTTCGGTTGACATAAGCAGCATGTTTCTTCCCAAGGACAAACTGGTTGTGTACCTGCAGGGACGAGACAAAGCAAAGCGCAAGGACTATCTGAGTACCGGGCAGATGTTTTTCAGGGACGAGCCGGTCGTTATCCTCGTGAACGCGGGGAGCGCGAGCGCCTCGGAAATCGTTGCGGGTGCTTTGCAGGATTCCAAACGCGCGCTGATCGTGGGTACCCAGAGCTTCGGCAAAGGTTCGGTGCAGACCGTGTTTCCCCTTGAAGGGGGAGTGGGGATGCGGCTTACCACGGCCAAGTACTACACACCCAGAGGCCGCTCTATTCAAAACGTGGGTATTACCCCGGATATCATGGTCAAGCTGCCTACGGTGAAAGATCCCAAGGAAGGCGATTCCGTGCATGTCGTTGTTCGGGAAAAGGACCTGAAGCGCCATCTGAAGAACGATACGATAAAGGGAAAGAAGAAAAAGAAGAAGAAGGGGGCGGCTGAAGAGACCTTCCGGATGGAAGTGATCCCGAAGAACGATAAAGACGACGTCCAGCTGCAGAAGGCGATCTCGCTCCTGAAGACCGGTGATGTCCACAAATATATCGCCGCTGCCGGAAAGAAGAAAAAGTAAAAGCAGACGTTGGGGAACCGGAACAGTCAGAGGACCATGGTGCACGGGCAGGGGTTTCCCCCTGCCCGTTTCTTGCGGCGATTCAGGTTGTAAAGATTAGATTTCACCTCATATCTCGGAAAAACTGTTTCAAATCACCGTAAATAAGCTAAATACTGCTGAAATCCGGGTTTGCTTTTTCCCTGGCCCGGACATATATTAGCACTCCACTCAGATGAGTGCTAAGGGCATCAATACCAGCGATCACTAACAACAAACCAGAAAGGAGTTGTACGTATGGGCGTCAATTTTAAACCGTTAAAAGACAGAGTGTTTGTAAGCTATACGGCGGAGCTGGAAAAAACGTCGGGAGGACTCTACATTCCCGAGACAGCCAAGGAAAAGCCGCAGAGCGGCAAGGTCGAGGCTGTCGGCGAAGAAGTAAAGCAGATCAAGATGGGCGATACGGTCCTCTTCGACCGGTATTCAGGCTCCAAGATTAACCTCGACAATGCCGAGTATCTGATCGTGAAGGAAGAGGACGTTCTGGGGATACTGAACTGACCGAAGGGACCCGCAGGGTACGGGGGTTTTTAGGCAGCAGGTATACCTGAAAGGCCACAGGCAGGATAAAGCGAAAATAATCGGACATCCTGCCCGAGGTCATTTTTTTCTGATGGCAACAGTTTCCCATTGTGGTGGCCGATCCTGACGACAGGCCATCGACAAGAATTCTCGTCGTTACGATATTTTAAGGAGGAACTATAATATGGCAAAGCAACTAATGTTTGACCAGGAAGCACGAGCGGCCATCCTGCGGGGCGTAAATGTCCTGACAGACGCCGTGAAGGCGACGCTTGGTCCCAAGGGACGAAATGTGATCATTGACAAGAAATTCGGCGCGCCGACCATCACCAAGGACGGCGTTACCGTCGCCAAGGAGATCGAACTCAAGGAGAGTTACGAGAACATGGGCGCACAGCTCGTGCGCGAAGTGGCGAGCAAGACCTCGGACGTCGCCGGCGACGGTACGACGACGGCAACGGTGCTGGCCCAGGCCATCTACCGCGAGGGTCTCAAAAACATCACCGCCGGCGCCAACCCCATGGACGTGAAACGGGGCATCGACAAGGCGGTGGAAGCAGTTGTGGAAAACCTCAAGAAGATCTCCAAGCCCGTCAATGATAAAAAAGAAATCGCCCAGGTCGGCACCATTTCCTCAAACGGGGACCGCGAGATTGGCGCACTCATAGCGCAAGCGATGGAGAAAGTCGGCTCTGAAGGCGTTATCACCGTCGAG
>Ga0209633_10003672_pt1 | contig 14111 bp, 15 predicted proteins | sample Cruoilmetagenom1_FD_187290 | JGI IMG/M metagenome (GOLD analysis project Ga0209633, IMG submission 187290) | Oil polluted marine microbial communities from Coal Oil Point, Santa Barbara, California, USA - Sample 1 (SPAdes) (version 2) | ecosystem: Environmental > Aquatic > Marine > Oil seeps ... | reverse complement strand
GTTTTTTCAGCAGGGCTGCCGTGGGCCAAGCGTCTGCAGGCAGTCCCAGACGTTGCTGTTCGCGCTGAATCGCGATACGGGTTTTGGCGCCTAGGATGCCATCAATTTTGCCCACATCATGGCCCCGTGCAGCCAGCTTTTTCTGTAATAAACGCATTTGCTTGCCTGACAATCCCTGATCAGGATTGCCCGCTTTATAGGCCGGCGCACCTTCTAGGCGGTTGGCGAAATAGGCGGCTGTTGTGACGTAGGTGAAACTTTGATTCCATTCGAAATACACGCGAAAATTCGGGTAGGCCATGAATGCCGGACCCTTGCGTCCCATCGGTAAAATGACCGAGCCGTTTAACCCGCCCGCCAACTTCCCGCTGCGGGCCTTGACCCCCATTTTGGCCCAGTTAGAGACTGGTAACTGCGTGGTCAGCCCCGTTTTAGACCAGTCCAGTGATTGCGGCACGATGATCTCTTGCAGCCACGGCTGGTTCGGTTGCCACCCAAGGCTCGACAGCATCTTTGCGCCAGACATCAGTGCATCTGCGGGCGATGTTTTCAGGCGGACCTTGCCGTCACCATCGCCGTCTACACCGTTTTCCAAAATATCAGCGGGCAGCATTTGCACCATGCCGATTTCACCGGCCCATGCGCCTGTTGTTTTGCTTGGGGAAAACTCGCCCTTTTCATAGAGCGTCAAAGCCGCGAAAACTTGCGGGCGAAACAGGTGCGGGCGGCGACAATCATGCGCCAGTGTTACCAGCGAATTCAGCGTGTTGAAATTACCCTGAAACGACCCATAATCCGTTTCAAACGCCCAAAAGGCCAGCAAGACGCCACGGTTAATGCCGTATTGTTGCTGAATGCGGTCAAAAACGAGGCCGTATTTTCCAGCGTTGGCGCGCCCCTTGTTGATGCGGCCTTTGCTGATCAAGGCGCGAGAAAAGTCGATAAAGCTCTTTTGGAACACCCCTTGCGAGCGATCAGCCTTCAGTGTTTTGGGATCTTGTCGCACGCCCGCAAAGAACTGCTTGGTTTTGGCGGGTGAATGGCCTGTTGCGATGGCTTCTTTTTGCAAAGAGGTCACGAAACGGCTGAACTTACCGCCGCAAGGTGTTTCGGCCTGCAGTGGGGTGACGGACAGGCACAGGGCTGTGATAATCGGGAAAACGGAGATACGCATGAAAGCCTTTCGAAATGAATTTGGCGCAGACTAGCAGGGCCGGTCCACAAGGCAACCGGTTCAGATCAAAAGTGCGACAATTGCGATAATAAAAACCGCAGCTGCCCATGTACGCCACAGGGCCTGGCTGGCGGCGTCAATGTCGTGGGGCGTTAGGTTGTGACGGCCTTCATCATGCACAAAGGGGAAGTCACGCAACTCGCCCTCATAACTGCGTGGCCCTGCAAGGGCGACGTCCAGCGCAACAGCCATTGCGGATTCGGGCCAACCAGCGTTGGGGGACCGATGCAGTGGTGCGTCCCGCAGAATGAGGTGGCTTTTCGACCAGCCGTTGTGGGTCAGGGTGATCAGTAGCGCTGTGATGCGGGCGGGTATCCAGTTGATCAAATCGTCAAATCGGGCGGCTGCCCAGCCGAATTCACGGTGGCGCGGGGTCATGTAGCCGACCATCGAATCAGCTGTGTTGGTGATTTTGTAGATCAACAATCCGGGCAACCCTAGAAACAAAAACCAAAAGGCAGGGGCGATCACCCCGTCAGACAGGTTTTCGGCGGCGCTTTCGATGGCACCTCGTGCGATGGCGTTGTCGTTCATAACGCGGGTGTCGCGACCAACGATTTGGGCGACGGCCAACCGCCCGTCCGCTGTCGACAGACGCAAGGCATCGGCGACGGCAGTGACATGTTGGGTTAGGCTTTTCTGCGCCAGTAATATCGCGGCCAACAGGGCTTGAAAAATGCCATAATCGGGCAGATTTGAGACTAACATACCCAACAGCCCGGCCCCAAGGCACAATGCAATCAGCGACAGGATGCCATTGCGGGCTTTGGCTTTGCCTGTGTTGAATCGTGCGTCCATCCACCCGACAGCACGGCCCATCAAAACGGCAGGGTGCGGGAGGCGCGACCACAGCCATTTGGGCTCACCAAAAATCGCGTCGAGCAGCAATGCGAGCAACAGGATCAGTGCCGTGTTCACAGCGCCGATTCCAACTGCGACCAACGGTCTGGTGCAGGCAAGCCCAGACGCAGCCAGGTTTTGGAATAGGGAAAAATCCGCGACCAGATGTGGTGCTTGGCAAGTTTGATTTGCCATGCCTCAGCATCATCAACGCGGTAAAGCCTGAACAACTCAGTTCCGCCCTGAATTTCGGCGCCCTTGGCCAGCATAAAGGTATCAAGACGAGCCGCATCAGCCGCCAATCGTGTACGTGTCTGATCCGCCCAACCAAAATCGGCAAGCGCAGCGGCACCGATCTGTAATGCAGGGCCGGAAACCGGCCACGGTCCCAGCCCGTCGGACAGCTTGGCAATCAACGCTGGATCACCGATGGCAAAGCCCAACCGCAAGCCAGCCAACCCCCAGAATTTGCCAAAACTTTTTAGCACAATCGTGCCGGAACTTGCGGCCAGATCAATGCGTGATTTTTCGGGGGACAGATCGCAAAAGCTCTCATCAATTATCAGCAGGGGGGCCGGATCAGTGTTGCCCCAATAGTCGCCTGTCGGGTTGTTCGGGCTGACAATAACGCGCGCACCTGGTGTGTCATCCGACACCCGCCATCCTGCCATGCGAAAACTAGCTTCGTGTTCATTGTAGGTGCGGGATTCGACCCTAACCTTGCCTGATTTGGCCAACAACGGGATGCGGGCGATCAACGAAGATGCCCCCGGTGCAGCCAAAACAGATGCCGTATCGGGCACATTCCAGAACGCCCGCGCCGCTGTCTCAAGCCTATCCGTCGCCGCTTGATCTGGCAGCGCATTCCATGCATCAGCTTTGATCATCGGGACAGGATAGGTCACCGGATTTATCCCAGTCGACAGATCCAGCCAATCGGTCCTTGTGCCACCATATTGGGCAACAGCAGCATCTATGCCGCCCCCATGATCGCGGCGCTGTTTCATTCAGCGTTGTCCAGGGGGGGGTGGCGCGTGGTGAAGTGCCCTTTGATCGCTTGCGGCCATTCGCGATATGGCACTTGGCCGGTCGCACTGTTGCTGTGTAACATGGCGTATTCGACGATGCCCTTGGCTGCCTCGGCGTCGGGTGTGAATTCACCCAGAGTGTAGTTCAGCTTACCTTCAGCTTGAATGGTGATGTTGCAGGCGCGGGTGCAGCCCATTAGGCAGGAAAACCGGCGGGTTTTGACATCGTATCCTGCCTCGACGGCCTCGGCCTCGATCAATGTGGCCAATGCTTCACCATCGGTGACGCCAGCGGCCTCGGCATCCCAGCCCTCGATTTTGCAGGTGTCACAAATGGTAATTGTGGTGCTCATATCATGTCCTTTCGCTTTGCAGCAGAACAAACGGATTCCAACCGTGATTGCAAGCCCCATGAGTAATGTCGCTGCTGGTCGTTCGATTGGTGTGAATTAGATTGCGGCGCGGGTGATGGGCAATTATACGTGTCATTGACGAAGCCCAAGGGCCAGAAAGGTTGGCTGCGGATGATCGACCCAAAACGGGGATCAAATGCAGCATCGTCGGGAGCATGCGTTCCTGCCCTGACCTGTAGGCCAGTTGAAAAGGAATACATGTGATGAAATCACTTTTGACTTTGGTATTTGCAGGGCTTGCGGGCCCAGCATTGGCACACCCGACACATATAATTGAATTGGCAGGCCACAATCATTGGCTTGCGGCTGCAGCAGTGGCCGCCGCCGCTGCTGCCGCATTGTGGCAGGCCAAAAAACGCGACGACGAAGATGCCGATGAAGAAGAGGTTGAAGCAGACCCTGATGCCGAACCACAGGAGGCATGATATGTCAAAAACTGGTGTGATGATTTGCGGGCATGGCTCGCGTTCGCAAGATGCTGTTGATCAATTCGCGGTTTTGGCCGAAAAATTGCCGGGATTGCTGCCCAGCGACTGGATGGTTGATTATGGCTATCTGGAATTCGCGAACCCAGTGATCCGTGACGGTCTGGATCGGCTGCGCGAGGCTGGTTGTGACCAAATTCTGGCCGTGCCGGGTATGTTGTTCGCCGCGATGCATTCCAAAAATGACATTCCGACGGTTTTGAACACCTATGCTGCGAAACACGGTATTAATGTTAGCTATGGCCGTGAATTGGGTGTCGACGCCAAAATGATTGCCGCCGCTGGTGCGCGCATTCAGGAGGCTGTTGATGCGGCCAATGCCGAGCATGGCGAGCTGCCGCTGTCCGAGACCTGCTTGGTCGTCATTGGACGCGGTGCATCTGATCCTGACGCCAACGCCAATGTCGCCAAGATTGGCCGGATGTTGTGGGAAGGCATGGGGTTCGGCTGGTGCGAAATCGGTTATTCCGGTGTGACTTTTCCGCTGGTTGAGCCCTGTTTGGAGCATACCGCGAAACTGGGGTATAAGCGGGTTATCACGTTCCCGTACTTCCTGTTTGCAGGCATCCTGATTGACCGAATTTACGGTTTTACCGACAAAGTCGCTGCTGCACATCCAGACATCCAGTTTGTCAAAGCGGGATATCTGAACGACCATCCTAAGGTATTGGAAACATTTGCCGAACGGATCACCGAGCAGGTGGGTGAGATACCACCTGAAACATGCGGCACTTGCAAATACCGCACGCAAGTTCTGGGATTTGAGGCCGAAGTTGGCGCGGTTCAAGAAAGCCACCATCATCATGTTGAAGGCCAAGGCGCCAACGCGCCGGGGGCCACGGTCGAAACTTGCGATCTATGCGATACATTCTGCACCGGCGAATGCCGTTTGGATATGGATCACCACCACCATCATGACCATGATCACAGTCACGAACATGGCCACGACCATAACCACGATCACCACCATGATCACGCCCACCCCGAATACCCCCATGCCAAACACCCGCATGGGCCGGAAAGTGCGCGCAAAAATGATGTGTAATCTCGGTTCAACGATAAAGGCCGCGTCATGAGACCTTATGAACGTGATCCAGCTGCGATTTATCGTCAGAGCTTTGCAACCGTTCGTGAAGAAGCACGGCTGGATCGCTTTGGCGCGGGGATGGAATCCGTGGCGATCCGTTTGATCCATGCTTGCGGTATGGTCGAAGTGGCTGACCGTTTGGCGTTTTCGCCGAATGCTTATGTGGCTGGCCACGAGGCCCTGCAGTCCGGCGCGCCTATCCTTTGTGATTGCGAGATGGTCGGGGCGGGGATTATCCGCCGCTACTTGCCTGCTGACAATCAGGTAATGGTTACATTGAATGACCCCTCGGTTCCAGAGCAGGCCAAAGACATCGGTAATACCCGTTCCGCTGCTGCGGTCGAGTTGTGGCGTGACCATATTGAAGGTGCGGTTGTGGTTATCGGCAACGCGCCAACTGCGTTGTTTCATTTATTGGAACTGCTGGACGCTGGTTGGCCAAAACCGGCTCTAATCCTGGGGTTTCCTGTCGGTTTCGTTGGTGCTGCCGAGAGTAAGGCCGAATTGGCCGAGCGCCCAAGGGGCTGTGAGTTTGTTGCACTGCGCGGCCGTCGCGGCGGGTCCGCTATGGCCTCTGCCGCCCTAAACGCAGTGGCCGCTGGCCTGCCGGAGATCGCGAAATGAAACCTTGGTTACATATCGTTGGAATTGGCGAAGATGGCATGGACGGGCTTACCCCCGCCACCCGCGCTGTGGTCGAAGCTGCCGAGGTTATCGTTGGTGGCGAGCGTCATCACGCTTTGGCCACTGGAATTGGCGCCGAACGCGTCAGCTGGCCGTCGCCATTCAATGCATTGATCGAAACCTTGCAGGAAAAACGCGGCAAACGGGTTGTGGTTTTGGCGTCGGGCGATCCGCTTTGGTACTCCGTTGGGGCGCGTATTGGGCGCTCTGTCGACCCCGCTGAGATCGTCTATCACCCTCAAGTCGGGGCCTTTCAAATGGCCGCGGCGCGGATGGGGTGGTCGATGGCAGATCTGGAAACGCTGACGGTTCATGGTCGGCCCGTGGAGCAGATGATTGCCTATATTCAGCCGGATCAGAGACTGCTTATCCTGACGACTGGGGTCGAAACCCCCACCCAAATCGCTGCGTTCTTGATGGCGCGCGGATTTGGTCAAAGCAAAATGACCGTGCTGGCCAATATGGGTGGCGATGACGAGGCGCGCTTTGATGGCGTTGCCGAAAGCTGGACCCATGAGGTGCCGCCGTTCAACACGCTCGCCGTAGACTGCATCGCCGCGCCTAACGCCGCACTTTTGCCCCGTGTGCCGGGGTTGGCGGATGAACTATTTGTCAGCGATGGCACCATGACCAAATCAGAGGTCCGCGCGGCCACCTTAGCCAAACTGATGCCGATGCGCGGCGCTTTGTTGTGGGACATCGGGTGCGGTTGTGGCTCGGTCGCGGTCGAATGGATGCGGGCGGCGCGTTATGCGCGGGCCATCGGCATTGAACCACGGGCCGACCGGCGCGCAATGGCGGCGGCGAATGCGCTGTCGCTGGGGGCGCCGAAACTGGAACTGATTGATGGTATGGTGCCTGATGCGCTCGACGGCTTGGCCTTGCCCGATGCGATTTTCATCGGCGGCGGGTTGAGCCATGAGGTGTTCACCTCGGCATGGGCCGCATTGCGCCCTTTGGGCCGATTGGTGGCCAACGCGGTGACGCTGGAAAGCGAGACGGAACTGGTTGCATTGCACAACCAATTTGGTGGCGACTTGGTCAAGCTACAAATTTCGCGAGTCGAACCAATTGGCCCTCTAAACGGCTGGAAACCTTTCCGCCCGGTCACGCAACTTAGCTTGGTTAAACGATGACAGGAATTTTGTACGGCGTCGGCCTTGGCCCTGGTGATGCCGAGTTGATCACCCGCAAAGCGGCGCGGTTGATTTCAGATGCCAAAGTCATCGCCTATCCGACTTTGGCGGGGGGGGACAGTTTTGCGCGTTCCATCGCGGCAGAGTTTCTTGGTAATGACGTGCGCGAGATCAAAATAGATGTGCCAATGCAGGTCGCACGCGGCCCTGCGCAAGCCGCTTATGATGCTGCCGCTTCCGAGATTTCAGCCATATTAGAGACTGATATGGACGTTGTGGTGCTCTGCGAAGGGGATCCGTTTTTCTACGGCTCGTTCATGTATATTTACGCGCGGCTTAAGGACCGTTTTCCAACCGAAATCGTTCCTGGCATCACCGCGATGACTGCAAGCGCTGCCGCGTTGGGCCTGCCACTGGCCGCGAGAAACGAGATGCTCAGCGTGGTGCCCGGCCCGTTGCCTGACGCCGAATTGCGCCAGAAAATCAGTGCGGCTGACAGTGTTGTCATCATGAAGGTTGGCCGCCATTTGGGGCGCATTAGAAATGTTATTGAGGGGTTGAATTTGTTGGATCAAGCCCATTACATCGAGCGCGCCACTTTGCCCCAAGAGCAAAAAATGCCTCTGTCAAAAGCGCCTGACTCAGCGCCGTATTTTTCAATGATACTTATCACAAAGGAGGCCGATCCTTGGCTTTAACTCCCGTCGTAATCTGCCTGTCCCGTGCGGGCGAGGCAACAGCCCACAAAGTGGCAAAATCCTTGGGCGCGCAGGTGCATGGCCGCGAAAGCCGGGTTGATGTGGCGGACGCCTATTTTCCCAATGCGTTGGACTATGTGCGCACCTTGTTTGCCAGCGGAACGCCTGTGATTGGGGTCTGTGCGGCGGGCATTTTGATCCGTGCCGTTGCACCCTTGCTGGCAGATAAAACGACCGAACCACCTGTCGTGGCTGTGTCGGATGATGGTGCGGTGGTTGTACCGCTACTGGGCGGGCATCGCGGTGCAAATCGTTTGGCCAAACAGATTTCCGAAACGCTGGGGAGCGTTGCAGCCGTGACTACGGCTGGTGACATCGCGCTTGGCTTTGCGCTGGATGAGCCGCCCGTTGGATACAGGTTGGCAAACCCCAAAGATGCCAAGGCTGTGATGGCGGCTATGCTGAACGGCGCAGACGCGCGGGTTACTGGCGAAGCCCTGTTTGACATTCCGTCAGTCGAGGCTGGAAAAGTCGAGATTTGCGTCACCGAGGCCTCTGAAACAGGCACGTCCGAGCGGTTGGTTTATCATCCGCAACGTTTTGCGCTGGGCCTTGGATGTGCGCGCAATGCGGACCCTCAAGACATGTGGGCGCTGGTTGAAAAATCACTGGCTGACGCGGGTATCGCGCAAGGGGCAATTGCTTCGGTGAACTCGATTGACCTAAAGGCGGATGAGCCTGCGATCATTGCGGTCGCCAAGCGGTTGAACGTGCCGTTTCGCGTGTTCGATGCGGCGGCGCTTGAGGCCGAAGTGCCCCATTTGAAAAACCCATCCGATGTGGTGTTCGCCGAGGTTGGCTGCCACGGTGTTTCCGAGGCCGCTGCTTTGGCCGCGGCAGATGCAACCGCTGATTTGGTGGTTGAGAAGCAAAAAACAGCAACCTGCACCTGCGCCATTGCCCGCCAATCAGAGCCTATTAAAGGCCAAAAGGGCCGTTCGCGTGGCAAATTGTCGATCATCGGCATCGGTCCTGGCCAGCATTCATGGCGCACGCCTGAGGCTAGTCAGTTGATTGCCGAAGCCCAAGAACTGGTTGGCTATGGTCTCTACATCGACCTACTTGGCCCCTTGGCATCTGGCAAAATCCGTTCGGATTTCCCGTTGGGCGGCGAAGAAGATCGCTGCCGTTACGCGCTGGAGCAGGCGGGTAAAGGCAACAATGTCGCGCTGATCTGTTCTGGTGATGCTGGCATCTACGCGATGGGTGCCTTGGTGTTCGAACTGTTGGATCGCGGTCCAGATGCGCATGGTGTTACCGATGCCGCGCACCGCGTTGAGGTGATTTCAACCCCCGGCGTTTCGGCACTGCAAGGGGCGGCTGCCCGTGCCGGTGCACCCTTGGGTCACGATTTTTGCGCGATCTCGCTGTCTGATCTGCTAACGCCGCGCGAAGACATCGTGAAACGCCTAAAGGCCGCAGCCGAGGGTGATTTTGTGATCGCGTTTTACAACCCCGTTTCTAAACGCCGCCGCACTTTGCTGGCCGAGGCCCGCGACATCCTGCTGCAATATCGACCAGCCGATACGCCTGTCATGTTGGCCTCATCCTTGGGCCGACCCGAAGAAAATATTCGCTATCGCAACTTGTCAGACCTTGAGGTTGACGAGGTCGATATGCTGACGGTTGTTTTGATCGGCTCCAGTCATTCCCGACTGGCGCAATTGGGTGAAGGCCCGCGCATGTTCACCCCACGCGGTTACGCGCGAAAAATCGATGGAGATTTGTCATGACTGTATATTTTATCGGGGCGGGGCCGGGTGATCCTGAACTTTTGACACTCAAGGCGCAGCGCCTGATTGCGGCCTGCCCAGTATGTTTGTTCGCGGGCTCATTGGTGCCCGAAGACGTGGTTGCAGGTGCGCCCGAAGGGGCCATTGTGATGGACACAGCGGCCATGACATTGGATGACACCCACGGCGAAATATTGGCCGCCCACAAACGCGGCGAAGATGTCGCGCGGGTGCATTCTGGTGATCCGTCGCTTTACGGTGCGATTGCCGAACAAATTCGCCGCCTGCGGGCCGATGGAATCGACTATCAGATCATTCCGGGCGTGCCAGCCTATGCGGCTGCGGCTGCGGCCTTGGGTCAAGAATTGACCATACCGGAAATCGCGCAATCCATTGTTCTTACACGTGTTTCTATGCAGTCCACGTCAATGCCCGCTGGTGAAGCGCTGGAAAATTTTGCCCGCACCGGTGCGACTTTGGCGATCCATCTGGGTGTGCGCAATATGCGCGAGATCGAACGCGTTTTGGTGCCACATTACGGTGAAGATTGCCCCGTTGCTGTGGCCTACCGTGTTGGTTGGCCGGATGAGATGATCATCCGTGGCACCCTGACGGACATTCGCAAAAAAGTGCGGGTTGAAAAAATCACGCGTACTGCGTTGATTCTGGTTGGTCCTGCGCTTGGCAATATCCGCGATTTCAAGGACAGTGCTCTGTATGACCCGGACAAACCGCACGTGCTGCGTCCAGTGGTTGGGGTGAATTTGGTTGAAGACCACAACACCTAGGTTGGAAACGGTCTGTCACAGAACATTAACTTGACGTTCACCATGACCGTGCCAAAGTGAGGTCAAGCTAGGGGGAAATGACGTGATGTTTGAAATGCTGCCAAAAGAAGTGCGCGAAGGACTGGAACTGGCCCGTAAGCGCGATTTGAAACGTAATAGCCGCTTGCGGGTGCATACGGATGATGAGGTTTTTCCAGTGCTGCGGTTTTGGGAAACCGGCTTTGCATTGGACGTTGAAAATGCACCACATTTGCGAGGGTTGGTCGACATTTATGACGGCGCGCGCCATTTGTACCAATGCTTGGTCATTGCCTCAGAAGAGGCCAACGGTGAAATGGTTTACGATTTTAAGCGTAGCACGGCAGTTCGGGACAAGGCGGCACTGGATTTCGTGCGGGATGAGACGGCGCCCGTTGCGCTGTTGGGTCGCTAGGGTCTGATTTCAACACTGGTCCCGTTGGCGACCACTCGCCATAATTCCTCAATTTCCGTATCGGAAACCGCAATACATCCTGCGGTCCAATCGGTTGGAATGGTTGCCAGTTTCCCCAACCCGTTGGGCTGTCCGTGAATGAAAATATCACCGCCTGGGTCAATGCCAGCGTCCGCCGCGCGTTTGCGATCCTCAGCTTGTGGATAATCTATTCCCAGTGACAGATGATAGCTGCTTTTCGGGTTGCGGCGGTTGATGGTGAATATACCTTCCGGCGTTTTCCCATCGCCCTGTTGGACCTTGTCGCCTGCTGGGGCAAATCCAAGAGCGATCTGGTAACTGCGCAAGGGTTCGCCATTTCGAAACACGGTCAATTGGCGCGCGGATTTTTCAATCAAAATGTGGTCGACCTGTGCGGTCAAAGGGGCCAGTGGCGGTGGTGGATCGCTGGGCGCATAGCGATCATACAGAGCGAAAGCGACAACCCCGACAAACACCAGAAATGCCAGTCGGGATAACAGGCGTAGGCTGCGGATCATTGCAGATCAGCGAATGCTTTTTGCAACCGATCAACGGCCTCTTCTACCACGGCGCGCGGTGTGGCCAGATTGAAGCGCAGAAACTCCTCGCCGCCGGTACCAAAAGTTCCGCCGTGGTTCACGGCGATCTTGGCTGTTTTTTCAACCCGTGCTTCGTATTCAGACCGCTCCATGCCGGTGCCCGACATATCGACCCAGGCCAAATACGTGGCTTCCAAATTCATGGATTTCAAGCCCGGGATCGCATCAATGCCTGCGTCAAAGATCCGGCGGTTTTCGGTCAGATAGGCGTTCAACTCGTCCACCCATGCTGCGCCCTCGGGCGAATAGGCCGCAGTCGTCATGAACAACCCGAATGAGTTGGGCGACAGGCCAAGTGCCGCCATTGTCGCGCCAAACTTGGCACGCAGAGCCGGATCATGAATGATGACATTGCCGGTATGTGCGCCCGCAATGTTGAAAGTTTTCGTCACAGCCGTCATCATCACCAAACGATCGGAAATCGACGGATCAACCAGCGGCATGACTGTGTGTTTATTGTCACCGAACACCAGGTCGTGGTGAATTTCGTCAGACACCAAAACCAAATCGTGGCGTTTGGCGAAATCGGCGACGCCTTGCAGCTCATTACGGGTCCAAACGCGGCCGCCCGGATTATGTGGTGAACACAGGATCACCATTTTCTCGGCCCCCGTCATTTGCGCATCGTAAGCGGCAAAATCCATCTCGTAGCGGCCATCATTATTGACCAGCGGGCATTCAACCACCTTGCGCCCCGCAGCGTTAATCACCTTGGCAAAGGCATGGTAAACGGGGGTGAACAACACCACGCCGTCGCCCGTTTCGGTGAAGGCATCGACGCATAAGGCAGTGCCATTGACCAGCCCATGGGTGGTGAAAATCGCATCGGCATCGACGTCCCAAGCATGGCGGGCTTTCATCCACCACTGGATCGCTGATTTGTAAGACGTGTCATCGCCAAAGTAGCCGTAAACGCCCAAATCCATCATGTTTTGCAATGCGTCTTGAACGCACGCCGGCGGACGAAAATCCATATCGGCAACCCACATGGCGATACCTGTATCGCGCGGCACACCGTAAATCGGCTCCATCATATCCCACTTGGCGCTGTGGGTGTTCCGGCGTTCGATAATTTCGTCAAAATTCATGTGATTTGCCTCATTTTTTAATCCTCGCCACGTTACCAATTGGATTTGCAGATGCAAGGGCGTTGCAGCGCGGCGGATCATGTCTTAAATGACCCTTATGAGCATTAGACCGATCCTGATCCACCCCGACCCGCGCCTGAAAAAGGTGGCCACCCCTATTGAGGGGGTGAATGATGAAATGCGCAAGCTGGCGGACGACATGTTGGAAACCATGTATGATGCCCCCGGCATTGGGCTGGCTGCCCCGCAGTTGGGTATTTCAAAACGCCTGATCGTGATGGATTGCATCAAAGAAGAGGGGGCGGATCCGCAGCCAATGGCAATGTTCAACCCCGAGGTGGTTTGGTCCTCGGAGGGTCTGAATGTCTATGAAGAAGGTTGCCTGTCGATCCCGGAACAATACGGCGACGTCGAGCGCCCCGCCGAAGTGATGGTCAAATGGACTGACAAAGACGGGGCGGCCTGTGAGGCCAAGTTCGACGCGCTTTGGGCGACTTGCGTTCAGCATGAGATCGACCATTTGGATGGCAAGTTGTTCATTGACTACCTCAAACCGCTGCGTCGCCAGATGATCACTCGTAAAATGGTCAAACTGAAACGCGAGCGGGCGCGGGTATGATCCGCGCTTTTGTGCCTTTCCCCGATAAGCGCCTAAAGACTGTTTGTACGCCGATTGCATCCGTGGACGATTGCATCCGTGAAATTTTGACCGATATGGTCGATACGATGGAGGCGATGCCCGGTGTTGGCCTTGCCGCGCCGCAGATCGGGGTGATGCAACGGCTGGCCGTGGTGGATGCCTCGGAAGTGCGCGGGCAGGCGGTGTTGATGGGAAATCCGGTTGTATTGCATGCCTCGGTCAAGCTGCGTGAACATGACGAGGCCAGCCCGAACTTGCCCGGGTTTTCCGCAACAATCAAGCGGCCCCGCGCGGTTACGGTTCAGTTTTTGAATGTGGCCGGCGAAATTGAAGAGCGTGAATTTGTCGGGCTTTGGGCAACCTCCGTTCAGCACCAAATTGATCATTTGAACGGGCGGATGTTTTTCGACAACCTGTCCAAGGTAAAGCGAGATATGTTGCTGCGAAAATTTCGCAAGGGGGCGCGATGAAGGTTGTGTTTATGGGCACACCGGAATTTTCGGTGCCGGTTTTGGAGGCTTTGGTTGAAGCCGGTCATGATGTGACATGCGTCTATTGCCAACCGCCCCGTCCAGCGGGACGCGGCAAAAAAGACCGGCCAAGTCCGGTGCAAGCGCGGGCCGAGGCTTTGGGCTTGCAAGTGCGCTATCCGGTGTCACTGAAAGGCGGGGCTGAACAGGCGGAATTCACGGCGCTGGGCGCTGATGTGGCCGTGGTGGTGGCCTATGGGTTGATCTTGCCACAGGCCGTTCTGGATGCGCCAAAACAGGGCTGCTTGAACATTCATGCGTCCCTGTTGCCACGCTGGCGTGGGGCTGCGCCGATCCATCGGGCAATCATGGCAGGGGACGCTGAAACCGGTGTTTGCATCATGCAAATGGAGGCAGGGTTGGACACGGGTCCAGTGCTGATGCGCCAGTCTGTGCCGATTGAGGCGCAAGATACCACGGCAATTTTGCATGACCGTTTGTCCGATCTTGGTGCGCGTCTGATTGTGCATGCTTTGGCGAATTTGCCCCAGTTAGAGCCACATTTTCAGCCAGAGTACGGCGTGACCTATGCTAAAAAGATTGAAAAATCCGAAGCGCGGATAGATTGGACGCTTGCTGCGCTCGAGGTGGACCGCTTGATACGCGGGTTGTCG
>Ga0209633_10003671_pt1 | contig 14112 bp, 12 predicted proteins | sample Cruoilmetagenom1_FD_187290 | JGI IMG/M metagenome (GOLD analysis project Ga0209633, IMG submission 187290) | Oil polluted marine microbial communities from Coal Oil Point, Santa Barbara, California, USA - Sample 1 (SPAdes) (version 2) | ecosystem: Environmental > Aquatic > Marine > Oil seeps ... | reverse complement strand
CTATCTTCTTGAACGTCGTCATCTTGAACGTCGTCATCTTGAACGTCGTCTTCCTGAACGCCGTCTTCCAGTGCCTTGTCGTCCTGCGCGGTGTCTTCGGCTTGCGATTCGGGCTCTTCTGTCGGCTCTTGAACTGGCTCCACAGCAACTTCAGTTACGTCCTCAATAGTGACTTCCGCAACCTCATCTTGTTCATCGTCTTGTGACAAGAAACCGTTGGCGTGCTGGTCCTCGGAAAAGCTGGGCGCATCACTGCCAGCCGCTTCATTCTTGGCCACAACGGCACGAATCCGGCGCAGTTTAGCAGCGACGCTTTCGGTGTCCCCTTCTAGAGGGGCGTCCGGCGTTACAAATTCGGCACGTGGCGCGCTCTGGGCTTCGTCTTGCGCATCATCATATGTAAAGGATGGCACGATAGGCGCTTCAACGACAGTCTCCTCAACAACGGGCGCGGCTTTTGCGTCTGGCTCTGGCTGTGGGTTCGGCGTTTGAACTGTAGCGTCTGCGAGAGGCGTTACTTGTTCAATCGGGCGCAAAGTCACACCGTTGTCTTCAAGCTTGGCTTCCACCTTGCGCTGGATTTCCTGCCCAGCGATTTTGGCGAGCATTTCGGCATCCGGTGTCGCGGGTTCCGCTCCGAAATACCGGTCATCAGAAGCCAGATCACGGAAGTATTCCGCGATTGCCTTCATTGTTCCAAAGGAATCGTCAAAGCCCTCAAGAGTGCACGAAAACGTGCCATAAGAGACTGTTAGAATTTTACTCGCACCCATCATTGGCCTGCTCACTTTCTATATCGTTTCTTTTCTTATTGGCCTATATTTACCAATGAATGGTTCTATTTCATGAACAAAACAGGGAATTTTCTGGTATTAATTCATGACAAAATTGTGGCAATTTTTCCTAAAAGGCATTTAATCACCGTGAAAACACCTATTGTTGACACAAATGGCCCTATTACGCTGCTTGGTGGCAGTCAGGTGAAAAACAGCGCGGTTGACCTTGCGTTAGGTTTTGCGCCGAATCTGGTGGCCGCGGATGGTGGCGCGCGGGTGGCTTTGCGTTTGGGCCATATGCCAAAGGCGGTTATTGGCGATTTTGATTCGGTTAATGCAGATACTATAGCCCATATCCCGCCCGAGCGCCTGCATCGCATATCCGAGCAAGACAGCACCGATTTTCACAAATGCCTGCGCAACATCAATGCGTCTTATATCCTGGCGGTTGGGTTCACTGGGCGGCGGTTGGATCACGAGCTTGCGGCCTATAATGCGCTGACGCAATACCCTGACAAACGCTGCATTGTGCTGGGCGAGGTCGACCTGTGTTTTTTGTTGCCACCAGAAATCCGGTTGGAGTTGCCAATTGGCACGCGAGTGTCGCTGTTCCCGCTCGCGCCGTGTCGCGTCAGCATGACTGGGCTACGGTGGTCATTTCAGGACTTGGAATTGGCACCGGACGGCAGGATTGGCACCTCAAATGAATCCTCAGCGGATGTGGTTAACATGCAAACCTCTGCTCAAAAACTGCTGATGATCCTGCCGCTGAGCTGTCTGGGCGCGGTGATCAAGGCGCTGACCTAGGCCTGTGCCACGCGATGCTCTCGCATGACGATGTATAGCCCTGCCGCTACGGTAATTACGATACCAAGCGCTGCAAGCCCGTTGGGCAAATCGCCAAAAATCATCCAGCCAATAAAGGTGGCGAATGGGATTTCCAGATATTGCACAGGGGCTAACGTGGCAGTGGGTGCGTATTTCAGCGACCACGTCATAATCAAATGCGCCAAGGTGCCAAGCGCCCCAAGCAATACCAATAACGCCCAATCAGGGCGGTTGGGCGCGATCAGGGTTAGAGATTGGATGTTGAAAGGGGCGCTGAGTAACAAGACGAAACCCAACACCACCAACGCCATGCCTCCGCTGACGGCCTGTAGGGTGATCGGGTCGGCGCGCGTGGCCAAATGACGTGTAACGACCATAAACCCGGCAAAGGCCACGGCCACAACCAGCGGCAACAACGCTGCCCCGCCTACCGCGGCAAAACTGGGCTGGATCACCAATAAGGTGCCGATGAAACCAACGGCGCAGGCGGTTAAGCGGTGCGGGCCGATATGCTCTTTCAGGATCAGCCATGCCAGCAACAGCAAGAGGAACGGTTCGACAAAGGCGATGGCGATGGCCTCGGCCAAAGGCAGATAGAGCAACGACATGAACATCGCACCGATGCCGATGATGTGCAGGATCGAGCGTAGGAACAGCATGGCAAGGGTGCGTGGCGACATCCGCAAATCACGGCGGGTGAAAAGGACGATGGGCAACAGGATGATCAGCTGGATCGCGAACCGGATGGTGACGATCTGGATCACCGGAATACTGTCGCCCAACAGCTTGGCAATGGAATCCGCGAACGGGGCCAGCGCGCAAAAGGCGGCCATAAGAAGGATGCCCAATAGGGGGCGATCTGTGTGAGGCTGGTTGGACATTCGGGCACGGTAGGACGGGGTTGTTTTGGGGGCAATGGTTAATGCCGCGAGCTTGCGCAGATGCGACTTGCAGTAGGGGGGCGGTGCAGGGCAGGGTGGGCCTATGGTTGTGATAGCAGAAATCGTGGATAAAATGAGCCTAGAGGCTTGGCTGAAGGAGCAACCGAAAGAGGTGTCGACCTGGCTTGCCCATCGGGTAGCGATGCGCCTATTGCCGATTTGGTGGGATCTGGTATTGAGACGCCGCCTAGGGCGTAGGCCTGAATTGACAGCCCTGTCCGTTTTACGTGGTAATTTGATATCTGGGGTCGCGCTCCCCTTACCTGCTTCGGCTATCGTGCATGCTGCCGCTGATGCAGCCTATGCTCTCGCCACCAATGCCGCCACGCCCAATAACACCACCGGCGCTGCCGATGCCGCCTATACCGCTACCTACAATGCCGTCGCCCATGTTCCTGGCGCTGCCGCAACCACCAATGACGCTCGCGGCTTTGCCTTCTTCGCTCGCGATGACGCCGCCAATGCCGATGCTGCAAAGTATGCAGCCTTTGAAAATTATGGCGATGTAAACGATGCTCCTGCCACCGATTTTATTTGGCATTTGTTCCGCTTGGATTGCATTGCAATCAGCTCGGGCGTTAATCTAGATCGCCTGCCATTGTGGGGCAGGGGTAAAAACCCGCTGGCAGAGGTTTGGGCCAAGATCAAGGAAAGACTGCTCGTTGCCAGTTCGTCCCGTTCTGACGAAACCACTCGGGAGGCGGTGGGTGTAGATTGGTCGTTCTGGATCAAATGGTATGACGACGCATTGGAAGGCAACCCGCCAAACTGGGACATGCTGGAACGCATTGCGCTGATTGATCCCAAGGAATGGGACAAGGGGGCTGCACGGGTTAATTTCTTGATTGGTGAGATCGAGAAAGAATTCGCGCCGGATGTCGTACCCTATGCCGATGTTATTACCTACGATCAGCAGTATCACTCCGAGCCACGCAGTGAATTGCCTGCCCAGACATTGGAAGACGCAAGGGCGCGGATCGAGGATGTGATTGAAGGGTTGCACAAGATGGGGAACCAGTATCCCGAACTTGGTGAAGAGGCTGATTTACTGGCCCGCATGTTGGAGCGCTATCCTGATCAGGCAATCCGGTTGTTTGAGGTCTGCCAAAAGGTTGTTGTGCATGTGGGCAATCATCTGGCGGCGGGTGTGGTGCCACGAGATGATAATCGAGTCGGCGATGCCATCATTGATTTGCAGAACACTGCTGATGATATTTACAATTTTGACCCCGAAGTGAAGCAGGTATCCGATGCACGTGACGCGCGGCGGTTCGAGCGGTTGAACGATGCGCAGCGCGAGGTCGTTGCTCAAATATCCGAGGCCGTTGCACAAAACTCGGATGCCGATTTGGCCGATGAGATGCGCGAAGATGCTAACGAAGTTGTTGCAGGGGATGACCCCGAAGGGGAAACCAAACCTGCGCGGTATCGGCTGGGTAGTCGATTGACTAGAATTTGGGCGCTTGGGGGTGAGGGGCTGAAGAATGTTTATAAGGCGCTGGGCTTGGTTGGGACAGTGGGCGGTGGTGGTACTGCATTATGGGCGCTGATCAAGTTTCTGATTGGGTTTTAGCGCAATGCTCTGGAGTTAGAACGCCCCCTTGTCATTTTTGCAAAATGGTGGTTACGATCCGTTTGAAATCCTTCATAGTGCTCCAATGATTTTAGACATTGATAATCGTGCCGCGCGGCGGTTGTGGTTGGGTTCGACCGGATTGGCGGATGCCCCTGTGGGTGTCGATGATCTGATGCAGGTCATTCGCGATCTCGGCTTTGTTCAACTCGACACCATTCGCAATGTGGCGCGCGCCCATGATCATATCCTGTGGAGCCGTGATCAGTCGTATCGCGAGGGCGGGCTTGAGGCGTTGCTGGCGCAGGCGCAGGTGTTTGAGCATTTCACACATGATGCCTCGGCCCTGCCGATTGACACTTATCCGATGTGGCAGCGACAGTTTCGGCGCAAGCGCGAGCGGATGGAGGCGAGTTCCTATTACCGAACAGGGATGAGCAAGGCAGATGTGGCGGCGATCAAGGCGCGAATTCGTGAGGAGGGGCCACTGTCGACCCATGCGTTTGACACAAAGGTGGCGGGGGAAAAGGGCATGTGGAAACGGCCACCCCATAAGATCGAGTTGGACCGGATGTGGTATGCGGGCGAATTGGCGACGTCGCACCGGACGGGCTTCAAGAAGTACTATGATCTGGCGGAGCGGGTTATTCCGGATGTGCATCGTGAGGTGGCGCATTCGGACGCGGATCAGGTGGATTGGCTGTGTCGGGCGGCGTTGGCGCGGTTGGGGTTTGGCACTTTGGGTGACATTCAACGGTTTTGGGCCGCGGTATCAGCATCTGAGGTAAGAGCCTGGGCCAGTGGGGCGCAATTGCAAGCCGTGCGGGTTCAGGGGCGCGACGGGGCTTGGCGCGATGGTTTTGCGTTGCCGGATATTGCGACGCGGCTCAATGGCTTGGAGGGGGCGACGTCGCGGTTGAGGATCGTCAACCCGTTTGATCCAGCCGTGCGTGATCGGGACCGGTTGGCGATGCTTTTTGGCTTTGATTACCGGATCGAGATTTTCGTACCGGCAGCAAAACGCAAATGGGGATACTATGTATATCCGCTACTGGAGGGGGATCGGTTTGTGGGCCGGATCGACATGAAGGCAGAGCGCGCAAAAGGGCTGCTGGTGGTGAAACAGGTCTGGCTGGAAGACGGTTATGACTGGACCGCGGGGCGGGTCAAAAAACTACAGGCAGAATTGAGCAGAATGGCGCGGTTCGTAGGCTTGGAGCTGTGTGACGTATTGCCCTTGTCTTAAGGCGTGCTGATCGTACGCGCCTTTTCCCACTGAAAATGTGATGTGGCCGCTGCATCTAAGCAGCACAGCAAACGCTTATGAAAAAAACGGCGTGTTGAAAATGGGGCTGAGAGTACCCTGTTTGTAAGCGCACTTAAACACCAGTGTCACGGTCGTTACTTTGGCTAAAAGATAGGTGAGGACCTAAGCAAGATATCTTCGACAGTCAGACTATTTGCAGCGCCCTGCACGACCATGCATTCTTCGCCGTCCAGACAGATCACCGCATTCAATCCGTCAACCGAGATGGTAATTTCGGGAGCGGGAACACCGTCAGTGCCGGTTTCGTCTACCAAATGCTCTACAATAATCTGGTCTTCGTCAGCATTGTAATCGGTGATCGTGCTAAGCGCGCCATCACCATATTCGGTACTATAGGCAAAGCTGTCCGCCCCTGTACCCCCAGTGGCAGTGTCGTGACCACGTATATGGATCAAATCATCACCGGCGTCGCCATTAAGGTTGTTTTCAGCTTCATTGGAGCCATAAATGACATCGTCGCCCATCCCACCGTTCAACGTGTTTTGGCTTTGATCAGGAAAACCGTCCCCTGCATAAAGCCGATCATTGCCTGCTTCGCCATTCAAGGTACTGCTGCCGTCTCCGCCGTGTAATTGATCATCGCCGTCGCCGCCGTTCACAATGTAGTCGCCGTCGCCGCCATAAATCAGGTCGTCGGCTTCAGTGCCCGCTATGATGGTTTCGGGTTCCTCTTGAACCACGTCGGGATCATCGACAACTGTTTCGGTGTCATCGGTTACAACTTCGGGATCATCCGTACCGGTTTCAGAATCGGTTGTAGCAGCGTTTGGATCGTCCAAAATACTGTTGGAGGTGTCAACCTGTCCGCCGGATTCGTCAAAAACCGCATCGCCATCCGATTCAGCGCCACTGCCGCTGGAGTCTAAGTTATTAAAGGGATCGACAACGGCGTAACCGACAAAACCGGCGAGGAGAGCAAGACCGAAAAGCATGGGCACACCTTAAAGTAGAAAAGTTAATGACTTATTATACTCAGTATTGTCTGTATTTAGCAAGAGAAACACTTAGATATGGTTAACAGCGACCGATCTTGACACTGCGCGCGATGGGATAGGGCGTACATAAAACGGCCAAATCTTGTAACTGCCAGCGCTCAGCGCACTGTTTACTCAAGTTTTGATGCTGCCGGTGTTGTCAGCCCCTTCAAACGTGTCGACAGGCGGAAATGGGCAAGACCAGTCAAGAGCGAAAGCGCAAACAGCAGGTTAAAAGAAAAAGAGCGAGTGAGATTTAGGCAAACCCCGGAAAGCGTTCTAGCCCAAAGGGAGAGAGGGGGTTAGGCATTTGCTGCGTGACAATCAACGCGGCCATCAGCGGTGCGATGGCGGGGGCCAGCGTGATGCCACTGTGGGTTGCGACCAGATAAAACCCTTTGGCAGCGGGCATTTGTCCGGCGATCGTTTTGCCGTCGGTCGGGTAGGCGCGGGTGCCTATACCAAGGGTGCAACTGTCGATATCAACGGTGCCAAGGGCGGGCAGCAATTTTGCGGCGCGTTGCAACAACAGCTGACCGACACGCTTAAGGTTTTCCTTGGATTGGTCCTCGATCACCATGCCATCCATATCATCGGCCCCGATTTTGATGCCGCCACCCGATTCGGGCAGGATGTGCACCTCATTTGAGGACGCGCCATAGACCAGACGGCCCAAAAGGCCCGGTGCAACGGCGGGGGTGGTCAGCAACAAACCCGGTACGCGCCCCATCGGAAACCCGCTGTGAAAACCGTCATAGCCGGTCAGTTTGGCAAGGCTGGCGTTGATGTCAGGACCTGAGGTGACCAAAACATTGGCGGCCGTTAGATCACCTTGGTCGCAGGTCAACCCCGTCACCACGCCCTCGTCATCGGCTTGCAAGGCAAGGGCTGCGCAATTCTCGCGGATCTCTCCACCGTGTTGACGGATTCGGTCTGATATGAAACGGGTGAAACGTGGCGCGTCAATGCAGAGGTCATCGGCGGCGAACAGGGCTTGGGCATCAGCCGGGAAGGCCAGGTTCGGCTCCAGCGCGCGCAGTTCGCTCGTTTCGATCCAGCGCGCTGCGTGGCCAAAGGCGGCGAGTGCGGCGGCCTGATCCCGCAGGGATTGTAAACCCGCGGCATCTGCGGGTTCGGCAATCTGCAACGAGCCGCCGGATTTGATGCCAAGTGCCTCGGCCCCGAATTCGGCCAGCAAAGCATGATACCCCTCCAGCCCTGCCGCATTCAGATCATGATAGGCTTGGTCTGTTGTTTTGCTGGTGGCATTGGCCCATGCAAAGGAATTCGCGGTGGTGCCTTGGGCGATTTTGCCGCGCTCCAGCAGCAGGACCTTTTGTCCGGATTTCACCAATTCATACGCGCACATCACACCAATGATGCCGCCACCGACCACAATCACATCGTATTTCACTTGAACCTCTGATGTATGCCTGAGGGGTTTGTGCCCTCGTTGCAATGTTTGGGTGTTTGAGATGCCTTTTGCAAGGGCGTCCAAAAAGCCCCCTAGGCCTATGGTTGATCAGCAGACGCGGCCACCACCTTAAGTTGACATTCCTTTTGAGTTTGTAGCGTTAAAGAAAAATGGGGGAAATATGAGACTTGAACGGATCAAAATAACGGACTTGCTGGTGAATCGGGCGAATGATCGTCACGGGGAACTTGAAAACGAAACGGCGGCAATAGCATGGCTTTTTAATAAGCGTGAAACTCACATGAAAAACCTCGCAAAAGACATCGTTGATCAAGGTAGGATATTTGAGTCACCACTTGTGACGCCAGAAAAGGATATCTTTTTGGTTTTTGATGGAAACCGACGCGTGACATGTTTGAAATTGCTTGAAAAACCGGCACGAGCGCCGACAGTACAACTGCAAGGTTATTTTAAGGCGTTGCGTGGAAAATGGCAGGGAAGCTTCCCCAACACCATTCTTTGCCAAGTGGAAGAAGACCGAGATGACATAGATAGCATTCTTTATCGTCGGCACACAGGAACGCAAAATGGCGTTGGTCAATCCAATTGGGATGACCGGATGAAAGACAACTTTGTTGTCCGGTCAGGAAAAACTGCAGGGTTTAATCTCGCTGATGAAATTGAGCAAAGGCTGGATGCCGCTGGATTGCGCCCGAAAAAGAAAATCCCTCGGTCCAATCTAAATCGTTTTTTATCATCCGAAGCTATTCGGAATCGTATTGGTGTTAGTGTAAAGAATAAGGAGTTTAACTACACTCATAAGCCAGAAGTTGTCCTTGAAACCCTTCGATATATTGCGGAAGAATTTGCCAACAAGCGCGTTGTCCTTGGCGACATATGGGACAACACTGCCAAAATTTCTTATCTTGAAAATCTAGAGGGAGCCGGAAGGCTCCCAAGAGACGAAGATATTCTGGATGAAAAAAGCGATAAACCATCCCGCAAGCCAAAGAGACCACCGAGCAAGCCAAAACCTAAGCCCACAAAACGAACAACGCTTATCCCACAAAAAGAGTTTGGCATTCTTTGGACGGGTAAGCAGCAACGGCATCATGATATTTGGGAGGAACTTCAATTTCACCTGAATACCGAAATCCACCCAAATGCAGTGTCAGTGCTGTTTCGTGTGCTAGTGGAGCTATCCATTGATCATTATGTGGTTGAGCACAACATTGTCATTAACACGAATGATAAGCTCGCGCGCCGTGTAGAAAAAGTTGGTAAAGCGCTTTTTAGCCACGGAAAAATTGGTAAAAAACAATTGGATGCAACAAAGAAATTTTCTCATAATTACCAACTCATTTCGGCTGACACATTGAATAGATATGTCCATTCGGCAAGCTTCGCACCCTCCCCAAAAGACTTGGAAGCCTTGTGGGATACATTGGCGGATTTGATTGTTGCCTGTTTGAAAGGCTAGCTTGAGCAAAGGGGATTGAGTTTTGGCTGTGGCCAGAAGTCTCTGCACTTTCTCCGCTTTAACAATTCGGGATATTCACCGCCAACCCACCAAGCGAGGTTTCCTTATAGAGGTCGTTCATGTCGGCCCCCGTCTGGCGCATGGTTTCGATGCAATTGTCCAGCGGCACAAGGTGGGTGCCATTGCCGCGCATTGAAAGAGAAGCGGCTGAAACGGCCTTGATCGCGCCCAATCCGTTGCGCTCGATGCAAGGCACTTGCACCAAGCCTTTAACCGGATCACAGGTCATGCCCAGATGATGTTCCAACGCGATTTCGGCGGCATTTTCCACCTGCATCGGCGTGCCGCCCAGCACTGCACACAGTCCGGCTGCCGCCATTGCCGAGGCCGAGCCGATTTCAGCCTGACAACCGCATTCCGCACCCGAAATGGAGGCGTTATGTTTGATCAGCCCGCCAATGGCGCTGGCGGTTAACAGGTATTCGGGAATGCGCGAAATCGACGCCCCCGGCACATGATCCAGCCAATAGCGGCCCACCGCTGGCACCACACCCGCTGCACCGTTGGTGGGGGCTGTGACGACTTGACCGCCAGCGGCGTTTTCCTCGTTCACGGCCATGGCGTAGACACACATCCAATCGTTGATGGTGTGGGGCGCGGTCAGGTTTAGGCCGGCTTCGGCCTGTAGGGATTGGTGGATGTCTTGGGCGCGGCGTTTGACATTCAGGCCGCCTGGCAAGATGCCACCGGTTTCAAGGCCACGATCAATACAGGCGTTCATGGCCTCCCAAATTTGCGCAAGCTTGGCGTCAAATTCAGCGGGCCCCATATGGGACAGCTCATTTGTGCGCTTCAATTCGGCGATGGATTTGCCGCTGGCGGCGGCCATATCCAACATCATGTTGGCGGTTTCAAACGGGTAGGGACGCGATGCGTCGCGGGCGTCCAGAACAGGCTCCATCGCTTGTTCAGCTTCGGTTACAACGAACCCGCCGCCGATCGAATAATAGGTTTCCTTTAGCACCACATCGCCCTGCGCATCTGTCGCCATCAAGATCATGCCGTTTGGGTGGCCCGTAAGCTGGGTGTCATAATCAAAGACCATGTCGGTTGCGGGATCGAATTTCAACAAAGGCAGGCCTTCGGGGGTGACGGATTTGCTGGCCTTGATTTGGATCAGCGCCGCTTCAGCGGCTTTGGCGTCATAGGTCTCGGGCAGGAACCCAGCCAGCCCCAGTATGGTGGCGCGATCGGTGGCGTGCCCGACACCGGTAAACGCCAGTGATCCATGCAGGGAGGCCCGCAGACCCGTTGCGTGAAACGGCGAGGCACGCAGCAAGTCCAAAAACCGCCCGGCCGCCACCATCGGCCCCATTGTGTGGGACGAGGACGGCCCGACGCCGACTTTGAACATATCGAACACGCTGAGAAACATGCGCCGCATCCCTTGTTATCAATTGCAGCGTTCATCAACGCAGATAAAGGTCACAAAGCAAGTCTAAAAACGACGACCAAAGGTCGAGGAGCGATGCATTGCAACATAAAACCTGCCGCCAGCTATTAGGTAACCGGTTTGCGCCGCCGCCGCAGGGCCATGCCATCACGCATGTTCAACGACAACAGGGTGATGTTGGTTGCGCCCGCAATGATCTCGAAGGCTTGTACGGTGTAAAAAACGGTGTCAAAGGCGCCAGCCTGCGCTTTGAGGGCTAGAAAAAATGCGCTGGGCATTAAAATCAGAATGCCGTTGGCCGCGATGATTTTCATGCGTCTGGATTTGCGCGCCACAGCGGGCAGCTTCCACCCTTTGCCAAGCGATGCGCCCGTGGTGCCAGCCGCGATCATCGCGGGAATTAAGACCAACATCCCCCATAAAACAAAGGTTTTTACAGTGGTGATTTGGCCGTGGCTACCCAAAAGCTCGGACGCGAGCGTCGAGACCCAGAAGGTGAAGATGGTCAGCAAGGCTATGGTGCCGGCGATGGCGTGAATTTTCAGTTTCATTGTGGGACTCCCAATTAAAGATAGCATGCTATGTATGTAGATATTGCATAGCATGCTATGCAAGTGCTAATTTGCCCCATGACATCATTTAAAGCAAATTCGGCTGGATTCTTGGCCAATCACATGGCGCGCCTGTTTGCCAAAGGGCTGGCGGGGCGGGTTGAACCGCTGGGTCTGGCCCCTGCGCAATTTATGACTTTGCTGGAGTTGTGGGACGGGGACGGCCTTACCCAGCAAGACCTGCGCCTGCGTTTGGACGTGGAACAGGCGACCATGGCGAACACACTAAAACGGATGGAGCGCGACGGATTGATCACGCGACGCGCCCATGAAAGCGACAAGCGTGCCCGTTTGGTGTTCCTAACCGACAAGGCGCGTGATCTGCGCGATCCGGCTTTAGCGGCGGCGGCCTCACAGAATGACAAGGCAATGGCGGGGTTGTCTCAGGACGAATACCAACAGTTGATTGCGTTGATGCAGCGTGTGATCGGACAAATGCAGCGTGGCTGATGCAGGCGTTTACGTTGTTTTAACCAAGATGTGGTGACGATGGTCCATTGATGGACGGAGGACCACATGCGTTTTTTTAGTAGCATATTGATATGGATGGGACTGGCGCTGAGCCTGTCTGCGCAATCGGCGGAGCAAAAGCTGGATATGTCGAGGATGATTGAGATGCTGCCTGAACGCATGCTCAAACAGCTTGAACAAAAGCCCGAGAAATTCCTTGAAGAGTCCGCGATCCTGATTTTGGGTTTTGGTGACGAGGCGGGCATTGATCTGGCGGGGATCAATGCCTCTATCAATCTGGACCGTGCTTGGGTGCGGGCCCGCGAGATGCGCCGCTTGATGGTGGCGGATTTGGACAACGATCAAGTGGTAAAAGTTTCTGAAATCAAGCAGTTGATGGCGGCAGAACGGGCGGGCAAGCGCGGATTGTTGTTGCTGGGCTTTCAGGCCGCAGATGTGAACAAGGATGCTGTTGTGAGCCAAGCCGAGATGCAAAACCATGCACAAATCAAGGCGATGGCCGCGGTTTCGGTGGAGGAGGCCGAGCGCAAGCGCGCCCTTATGGCGTTTGATCTGAACGGCGATGGGCGGGTGCAGATTGACGAGGTGGCACAAGTGGTCGAAGCTTTCGCGCCAGAAAGCTAGGCACCGGACAATCCGCGCTTTTTCAACAAACGGACAAATGCGGCTTAAAAGACTCTCGCGGTGGCCCGCTTGATCGCCTATACCTGCCCCAACAACTGTGCCAACTGCTGGGGGAATCGCAGAAAATGACCGGAGAACTATCGCCAATTGACAAGGCTAAATTCGTTGCGGCCAAACGGGCTGTGGATTTCGTAGAAGACGGTATGCGTGTCGGTCTGGGCACCGGATCAACCGCCGCGTGGATGGTGCGCTGTCTGGGTGAGCAGGTTCGCGATGGTGGTATGAAGATCAAAGGCGTGCCGACCTCGACCCGCACTGCGGATCTGGCCCGCCAAGTGGGCATCGAGGTGATTTCGCTGGACGAAGCCAAGTGGTTGGACGTGACCATTGATGGTGCGGATGAATACGACATGAATCTGAACCTGATCAAAGGTGGCGGTGGGGCATTGCTGCAAGAAAAGATTGTCGCCACGGCCTCTGATATGATGGTGGTCATTGCCGACATTTCCAAACAGGTTGAAACGCTGGGCGCATTCCCGTTGCCGGTTGAGGTGATCCCGTTTGGCTGGCAAACCACCAAAGCCTTGATCGAAGAAACGCTGGTCAGTCTGGATGTGCTGGGCAACAATGTGACCCTGCGCTTGAATGGCGACGTGCCCTTCGTCACGGATGAGGGCAATTATATTCTGGATTTGCACCTGAACCGGATCGGCAATGCGCGCCAGTTTTCACTGGTGATCAACCAAATCCCCGGCGTGGTTGAAAACGGGCTGTTCATTGATATATGTGACGCTGTTGTAATTGGCTACGGCGATGGTCGTGTCGAAGTGCGGGATATCAACGCCGGCACAGTGGAAGAGGACCGCATTGATTTCGTCGAAAGCGACAACTTATTCACTGATTTGACGGACTAATTTCTGGAGCATTTGCTATGAGCTTTGATTACGATCTATTCGTCATTGGTGGCGGGTCGGGTGGCGTGCGCGCTGGCCGTTTGGCGGCATCCGAAGCGGGTGCCAAAGTCGGCTTGGCCGAGGAATACCGCATGGGCGGCACATGTGTGATCCGTGGTTGCGTGCCTAAAAAACTGATGGTTTTTGCCTCTGGCTATAATGGCGCAAACGCGGATGCGCAGGCCTTTGGCTGGTCCGATGCCAGCATCGGCGCGTTCGATTGGACCAAGTTCCGCGGCAAATTGGACGCCGAACTGGATCGGCTCGAGAATATCTACCGCACCAACCTGGCCAAAGCCGGTGTCGAGATTTTTGACGCCCGCGCCGAGATGGTCGATGCGCATACGGTGAAGCTGTCCAGCGGACAAACCTTCACTGCCAAGCATATCTTGATTGCCGTCGGTGGCCGTCCGTTTACGCCCGAGTTTGAAGGCTCGGACCTGACAATCACTTCGAATGAGGTGTTCAAATTGGACAAGCTGCCCAAATCCATCCTGATCGTTGGCGGCGGCTTTATTGCCTGTGAATTTGCCTGCATCCTGAATGGTTTGGGCGTTGAAGTGACGCAATTCTATCGCGGCGCGCAAATCCTGCGCGGTTTTGACGACGAGGCCCGTGGCCATGTGTCGGACCTCGTGCGCGAACGCGGCGTGAACTTGCATGTCGGCACTGATGTGATGATGATCG
>Ga0209633_10003670_pt1 | contig 14114 bp, 12 predicted proteins | sample Cruoilmetagenom1_FD_187290 | JGI IMG/M metagenome (GOLD analysis project Ga0209633, IMG submission 187290) | Oil polluted marine microbial communities from Coal Oil Point, Santa Barbara, California, USA - Sample 1 (SPAdes) (version 2) | ecosystem: Environmental > Aquatic > Marine > Oil seeps ... | reverse complement strand
CAGATCCCCTCCGCCTTGCGGATGGCGGTCAGGCACGGGGTCGAGACGGACTGATGCAAGAAATGCCGGGCATCGCGCGCCAACAGGTCGCGCGCCGTGTCATCCAGCCGCCGTTCCGCCCAGGCCCACCGCCGGGGCGAGGTGTTGACCTCGCTCTCCGACGGGGCCGGGCTGTTGCGCATGGCTGTACGCGCCGTTACGGCCGCTCGCCGCGGGCCAGGCGCTCGTTCACGTCGGCGATCACCTCGGGCATCTGGTCGAAGGTGTCGATGACGTAGTGGGCGCCGGCCTTGCGCAAGATCTCCCGGGTCGAGTTCAGGCGCCGCTCGATCTCGGCCTCCGACAGGCTCTCCAGGTGCTCCATTGAGTCTATGTCCATGTAGTTGCTGTAGCGCGCGATGCCGACGCCCCAGCAGCCAGCCTCGAGCGCCTCGCCGACGCCGGAGACCGTGTCGTCGACCTTGACCACCGACTGGATCGGGCTGACGTCCATGAGGTCAAGGTTGCGGTAGACCATGAATGGCTTGGGCCGCGCACCGTTCTCGACCTCGTCGCCGGCGACCGAGGCATCCGGCGCGTAACCCTGCTTCTTGGCGTCGGCTTCGAGGATGTCGACCATGGAACGCACAAAGCCGGTCGAGCTGCCGATCTTGATGCCGCCCTTCTGGAACTGCTTGACCACCTCGGCGACGTGCGGCAGCAGCGTAGTGTACTGGCGCAGACAGGCGAGCTGCATGGGCACGAAGTCAGCGAACATGGCGTCGACCGAACTCTGGTCCGGATAGGAACCGTGCACACTCTTCCAACGCTCGCGAATCTCCGGGACCTCGGTCAGCTTCTTGATGTGCAGGTCCTTGCGTAGGCCCATGGGACCGCGCGCCTCGGCCATGGAGATTGCCACATCGTGCTTCTTGAACACCTCTACGAAGACCACCGCAGGCGCCAGGACGTAGGCGTCAGCGGTGGTGCCACTCCAGTCGAGGACGATGCCCTTTACCTTGCCGCGGTAGCCGCGGGTGTAGACGTAATCGCTTCTCAGGCTCATCGTTGTCGTACCTTCTATCTCGCCGCCGGCTTTACAGTCCGACGGACTTAGGGTTGCAGTTTTTCCGCCGTCGCGGGGCCACACTCGCGCACCCCCATTTCGGCGAGCACATCACGGATGGCGGCAAGAACGCCGCGCATTTGCTCTGCCCCCAGGCGGCCGATGCAGCCGATGCGAAACGAATCGGCGACGGTCAGCTTGCCGGGGTAGATGAGGTAGCCGGCATCGCTCAGCCGGTTATAAAACGTCTCGAATTCAAAGCGCGGGTCGGCCGGCATATGTACGGTGACGATGATCGGCGCCTGCAGCGCATCCGGCAGCAGGGTGCGAAAGCCCATGGCGCGCAAACCGCTCACCAAGATTTCGCAGTTGTCCCGATAACGCCCACCGCGCCCGGCGACGCCGCCCTCAACATCGAACTCGTCCAGCGCTTGGTCGAGCGCCAGGATGCAATGGGTCGGCGGCGTGAAGCGCCATTGGCCGTTCGCCTCCATGGCCACCCACTGGTCATAGAGATCGAGGCTCAGCGACGGCGCATTGCCCTTGGTTGCCTGCAGCGCCTCGGTACGGGCGATGCAAAAGCCCATGCCCGGCGAGCCTTCCAAGCACTTATTGGAGGAGGCGACCATCGCGTCAAAGCGGATCTCCCGAGCATCCAGCGGGATGGCGCCGAAGGCGCTCATGGCGTCAATCAGCAAGGCGCGGCCGTGCCGCGCCGTCACCTCGGCCACCTCGCGCAATGGATTGAGAATACCGGAGGTGGTCTCGCAATGGATCACGGCCACATGCGTAATCGACGCATCCGCGGCCAGAGCCTGGTCGAGGGCGCTCGGATCGACCGGCACATCCTCCGGCGTTTCCTGACTCGTGTAGGCCCGCCCGGTGTAATCGCAAATCCGCGCGATGCGCCGGCCATAGGCGCCGTTGATCAGGATCAACAGCTTGCCGTCGGCGGGGACAAAGGTGCCAATCATCGCCTCGACGACGAAGGTGCCGCTGCCCTGCAAGGGCACACAGACATGCGTCTCGGCACCCCCGGCGATGCTTACCAGGCGCTCGCGCAGGCGCCGGTTGATGGCGATGAACCGCCCATCGCGAGAGCCGTAGTCATGCACCATCGCCAGCTTGACCATGGGTGATGTGGTCAAGGGCCCGGGCGTCAACAGCCAGGGGTCGCCAGTTGGCGAGGCGGCGGCATTTGCGGCAAGCTTTGAGGTGGCAGGCTTTAGGGCCGTATCGGCGCGCGTGGTCATCGGTGGTCTCCCCTCATGTTCCTGAACTGCCGGGTGACGTGTGAGCCGCGCAAACCCAGGAGCTTGCGCAGTATCCGGCCTCGCGATACCATAAATCAAATCGATATAAATGATGATTTACATAGGTTATGCCTATCAATCACACACAAATCCGGGCCTTTCACGCGGTCGCCCGCGCCGGTGGTTTTACCCGCGCCAGCGCCGAGTTGCACGTGACCCAGCCCACCCTCTCCGGCCAGGTGGCGGCGCTGGAGGAGGCCTATGGTGTACGCCTGTTCGAGCGGCGCGGCCGCGGCAGCGAGCTGACCGATCTGGGGCGTAGTCTTTTCGCCATTACCAACCGCCTGTTCAGCCAGGAAGCGGAGGCGGAGCAGCTGCTGGTCGCCACCCGCGGCCTGGCCACCGGCCAACTGCGTGTGGGCGCCGATGCCCCTTATACGGTGATCCCGCTGCTCGCCACTTTCAATCGGCGCTATCCGGGCATCCGCCTGTCTATGAGCTTTGGCAACTCGGAACGGGTGTTGCAGGATCTGCTCGACCGGCGCAGCGATATCGCCGTGCTGCCGGAGCTAAAGCCCGACCCTCGCCTGCATGCCGTGCCCTACCGGCGTGACCGACTGATCGCTTTTGTTGAGCGCGGCCATCCGTGGGCCGGCCGGCGCAGCCTGCGTCTGTCCGAGTTGGATGGCCAACGCCTGGTGCTGCGCGAGGCCGGCTCCACGACCCGCGCCTTGTTTGAGCAGGTCATGGCCCAGGCGGGCCTGACACCCGGCGAAGTACTAGAGATCGGCAGCCGCGAGGCGGTACGCGAGGCCGTCGCCGCCGGCTTGGGTATCGGCATCATCTTCGCCAGCGAGTTCGGCAGCGATGACCGCCTGCACGGCCTGCGCTTGCGCGACGTTGACGCGGAGGCCACCGAATATGCCGCCTGCCTCACCGAGCGGCAGCCGGTGCGAACCGTCCGCGCCTTCTTCGAACTGCTTGGGGAAACGGCCCCGGACTAACCGCTACAGATAGCTACAACATGCCGGATGCGCGCCGTAGCAGCGACGGAAGTGCTTGATGACCAAGATGCTTGCGGCCAGCCACATCGCAATCCAAGCAATACCAGGAATTAGAGCGATCGGAGCCGTTTCATTTAACACTATTACTAATACTGTTAAACGAACGGATGACGTCACCGATCGGCGTAGGCCCGCTGATGGCCTGGTCGTTGCTGCAGCCGTTCGTAGTACGCTTCAAGGATAGGGTAGTCGCCGATCAGTCCCAAGTGCGTGGCCATGAAACAACTATGGCCCACCAGAATATCCGCCCCTGAAAAATTGGATCCAAGCAAATAGTCGCGATCACTGAGTACCTTCGACAGTATGTTGGCACGGATTGCGAAGTCGCTGCGTCCACGTGCCGCGAGCTTAGCGTCATGCTGCGTCCCAGGCGGGCGCATGTACTCAAGCGGGCGCATCGTGTTGTCAAAAAACATCATTATTGGCGGATCCAACTCCGCACATGCAAACACACTCCATTGGTAGTAGCTGGCACGCTCTGGGGTGCCAACCGCGGGCGCTAAATTTTTCTCGGGGTGTTCATCGATCAGTTGCAGCACGATCGCAACCGACTCGAAGATTGTGTAGTTGTCGGTCCTAAGAGCAGGGACGACACCCAATGGATGTATGGCTCGGTAGGCGTCTGAATTCTGCTGTCCTTCGAGCATGTTGATCATGTGGCTCGAGTACTCGATCCCTAACTCCTCAAGAACCCATTTTGCTCGTTGTGACCGCGTAGGTGGCCATTCGTAAAGTTCTGTCATGGCGCTCTTCCTAGGCACTTGTCTATTTAGCCAATCTCCCCCAGTAACGTCATCCCGGACGGTCCGCCAGGGCCGATCCGGGATCCATCTCTCAGGTTGCGTGAAAGCCTGGATCCCGTCCCTCCGCTTCGCTGCGGCCAGGATAACGAACAGGAAAATGCCACCTACCGCGCGCGCCAAGCCTGGGTGCGCCGGGCCAGGCCGCGGGTGGCCAAGACGTGCAGGAGGCGCACCGTGGCGGCGGCGTAGAAGATCATCATGCACATGGCGGCGGCGGGGGCGATATCGCCCGCATCGTCCATGTTCAGGGCCGCTACCGAGGCCAAAGCCGTATCCGACGAATACAGGAAGATGACCGCCGAAACCGTGGTCATCGCGTTCACGAACAGATAAATCGAGACATCCAGGATGGCCGGCAAGCATACCGGTACCGTCACCCGCGTGAAGGTCTTGTAGAACGGCACTTTCAGCGATGACGAGACCGACTCGAACTCGCGGTCCATCTGCTTAAGGGCCGTGATCGCCGTTAAATGACTGACCGTGTAAAAATGGGTGATGGTGCAAATGACCAGGATCGCCATCGTCCCATAGACAAAATTGAGCGGGTTGCTGGGGTGGTTGAAAAAGAAAATGTAAGCCAAGCCAAGCACCATTCCCGGCACCGCCATCGGTAGGATACACAGGAACTGAATGCCGCCGCGCACCGCCCCGAAACCGCGCGCCTTCTCCACCATATAGGCGCCGGTGAAGATAATCGCAGTGCCGAACAGGGCGGTATACGCCGCCATGCGCAATGAATTGTAGAACGAGGCCCAACCGCCCCCGTCCATCACATCGAAGTCGTAGTTCTTGAGAACCAGGTTCAGGTTGTAAGGCCAAAACTGAACAAACGAGGCATAGGCGGCCATACCGATAATGCCAAGGATCAAGAAGCCGATCAGCGCGCAATAGCCGGCCATGGCAAGGTCGTATGACCGGCGCGGCTTGGGCGCGTAGGCGACCGAGCTGGAGGTCAATGCCGCCGTTTGCTTACCTTGGATGACTCGGTCGGCAACGAAGGCCAGCACCGCTGGAATCAGCAGCACGACGCTGACCACCGCCCCCATCTGAAAGTTTTGCTGGCCAATGACTTGTTTGTAGATGTCGGTGGCGAGCACGTTGTATTGCCCGCCGATGACCTTGGGGATGCCGAAGTCGGTAATGACCAGGGTGAAGACCACGAAGACAGCGCTGATCAACCCGTACTTGATACCCGGCAGGGTGACCGTGAAGAAGGTCCGCACGGGGCCAGCGCGCAGGCTGACCGCCGCCTCGTAAAGCCGGCCGTCGGCGGTCGCCAGCGCCACAATGAGGATCATCAGGGCATGCGGAAAGGTGTAGAAGACCTCGCCCATGACGATACCGATGGGGCCGTAGATGGTATTGTCGCCTAACAACCCCTTGATGATGCCCTGATTGCCGAAGAGGTAGACGAACGAGATCGCCGGCAACAGCGACGGCGCCAAAAGCGGGACCATCGCGATGACGCGAAACGCGCCCTTAGCGGCCATGCAACTGCGCGTCAGGGCATAGGCATAGATGAAGGCAAGGGAAATGGTGAACATGGTCGAAACGGCGGCGATGGTCAGGCTATTGCCGATCGAATAGAACAGCGCCGGGGTCGAGAAATACTGAACGTAGTTCACCAAGCCGACGAAATCGCCGCCACGATCCTCGAGGCTCTTGGAGAGCATGAAGTACAGCGGCAGCAGGACGGCAATGACCATCCAGACACCGACCAGCAAGATGAAGCCGCGCATGATCCGGTCATCGCGGCTAAGCTTTGGCCGCACGGCAAGCGCCGGCGCGCTAACCGCTTGAGCGTGGCTGGCCATAATCCCTACGACCCTCTCGTCATTGGCCCAGCGTCATTGGCCGGGGAAGACGCGGATGCGTTCAGCCGGCAATGCCACGGGCAGCATGTCTCCCCGGTTTAGATTCAGCCTGCGTACGATGTTGATGGAAAGATCGGCGCGCAGGCTATGCTCGCCCATGGCCTCGGCTTCCAAATCAGCGCGAAAGAATGATCCTAGAAACTCCATGTCGCCAACGCGCGCATCGAAAGCATTTTCGCTGACCGGCTTGCCTTCCGGCACCAGGACGTCCTCGGGCCGCACCGCCACCGTAACCGCGGCGCCTTGCGACAAGCCATCAACCTGACAACTCAGATCGAGTTGCCCCACCCGCACTTGGCCAGGCCCTTGCACGACCCCGGGAACAAAATTCATGGTGCCGATGAAATCGGCGACGAAAGCGGTTTGCGGATCGCGGTAGATTTCCAGCGGCGTCCCCACCTGCTCGATGACCCCCTGGTTCATCACCACGATACGATCGGCCATGGTCAGGGCCTCCTCCTGATCGTGGGTGACCATGATCGTTGTGATCCCAAGCTTACGCTGCAATTCCTTGACCTCGTGGCGCAGATGCACGCGCACCTTGGCATCGAGGGCCGATAACGGCTCGTCCAGGAGCAACAACCCCGGCGAAGTCGCCAGCGCCCGCGCCAGCGCCACCCGCTGCTGTTGCCCGCCCGAGAGCTGTGCCGGATATTTGTTGCCCTGTTCGGGCAGTCCGACCAGAGCCAGCAACTCGGCCACCCGCGCCTCGATATCCGCCCGCGTCGCCTTACGACTCTCCAGTCCATAGGCCACGTTCTTCTTCACCGTCAGGTTCGGGAACAGGGCGTAAGACTGGAAAACGATACCGAAGTCGCGCTCGGAAGGTGGTAGGGCGGAGATATCGTTGCCCGCCTGCTCCACCCGACCGCTGGTCTGAATGTCCAGGCCGGCAATAGCCCGCAGCAACGTCGTCTTGCCGCACCCGGACGGACCGAGAAAGCAGACAAACTCGCGCTCGTAAATCTCTAGTGAAATGTCGCGCAGGGCCGCGAACGATCCGAACATCTTCGTCAGATCGGTAATGCGCAGGAATGGCGTGCGCGTATCCCCGGCTTGGCCTGCCCCAGGCTTCATGTCTTGTCCCTCCCCGACATCCCGCCCTCAAGGCCTAAGCAGACAGGCGTCGAGAACGAGAGGTACCCGGCCGCCTGTTTTTGGCGGCCGGGCTCAGACATCTTAGCAGTCCAACTTTACTTGGCTTCCGACTTGGAGTCGTAGCGCTTTTGCCACTCCGCCAGGATCCGCGAGCGGTTGTTGGCGGCCCATTCGAAGTCGTTGTCGATCATTTTCTCGGCAACGTTCGGCGGGAAATGCTCAACCGGCTTGGCAATACCGGGCATGGCGACAACCGCATAGCCCTCGTTGTACATCTCATTGGCCTTCGTCGTAATAGACCAATCCACCAAGGTCTTGGCGGCATCCATCTTCTTGCTGCCCTTGACGATGGCGGTCGCCTCCATATCCCAGCCGATGCCTTCGGACGGGATGACGATCTCCAGCGGTGCGCCGGCGGCCTTGGATTTGGCGCCCCGGAACGCGAAGGAGACGCCGATCGCGGTTTCGCCGGAGGCGGCGAGCTTGCACGGCTTGGACCCCGAATGCGTGTAGCGGGAAATGTTCTCGTGCAGGCCGTCCATATACTTCCAGCCCTCGTCCTCACCGAAGATCTGCAGCCAGCTCGACACATCGAGGAAACCGGTGCCCGACGAATTTGGGTTGGGCATGATGACATGGCCCTTGTAGACCGGATTCAACAGGTCCTTCCAGGACGTCGGCAGCGGCAGCTTCGCCTTGCCGGCCTCGACCGTGTTGTAGCAGATCGAGGCAACCCAGGCGTCCATGCCGACCCAACTTGGCGGGTCTGCCTTGTCGCGGAACTTCGCGTCCAGCTTGTCCAGTCCCTTGGGCGCATACGACTCCAGCATGCCTTCACCCTTGAACAGCAGCAGGCTGGTCGCCGCCAGACCCCAGATCACGTCGGCCTGTGGATTGTTCTTCTCGGCCAAAAGCTTGGCGGTAACGATACCGGTTGAATCGCGGACCCAGTTGATCTTGATGTCCGGATGGTCCTGGTTAAACCGCTCCGCATATTTCTTTAGATCCTCAGCTTCGACCGCCGTATAGACCGTCAGCTCGGTGGCGGCCAACGCCTTACCGCCGAGCAGTCCAATCGCCGCCGCCGCGATGGCGACGCCGCCCAGCAGGCGGCTATATTTGCATAACCCCATAGTTTTCCGCTCCTCTGTTATGCCCGCCGGTCCATTTGCAATTGACGGCATTGCGGACCGGTCAGAATTCCCTGTTTTATTCAACTTGTGCCGTCAATACCTTACATCTGTTACAATTATTCGTCGCCCCATCTTTTTCGCCTCTGCGGAGATTAACTGCCCGCCGCGACCTCGTCCGCCTTGCCCGGCGCCTTTTCGGATCCGTCCTTTGGCGCGGTCTTCAGCCGACTGTGCCGAAGCTCGCCCGAAGCGTCCAGGATCGGATAGGCGACCGACGTTAGGTGCGAGTTGATCCGCTTCAGATCGCGCAGAATATCGAGGTGCAAGGCCGACGTCTCGATACTCACGATGCGGCCCGAGCGCAGACGTGCCAGATGCTTTTGGCTACCCTGCATCTCTAGCTCGCGAAACCGCTCCTTCTCTTTCAGAAGCTGGCGCGCGGTTTCGATATCGCGCGAAACGAAGACGCTCATGGCCAGCTGCATCTGATGCAAGACACGGGTATGCATGGCCGTCAGCTCCTGCCAGCCTTGCTCCGAGAAGGTCAGCTTGTTGCGGATCTTCTTCCGCGCCAGCTCGAGCAGATTCTTGTCAACGATGTCACCGATGTGCTCGAGGTTGGTGGTAAAGGAAATGAGATCGACGCAACGCCGGCTATCCTCGTCATTGAGGGGGTTCCGGCTAACCCGGGTCAGGTAGAGCTTGATGCTTTCGTGCAGCCGGTCGACTTCGTCATCCATGGCGCTGACGGTCTCGAGCAGCTTGCTATCATCACCGCGGAAGACCTCGATTACGCCGCGCAACATGATCTCGACCGTATCCGCCATACGCAGCACTTCACGGGTCGCGCAGGCGATGGCCACCGAAGGCGTGTCGATGATATCGGGATCGAGATAACGCGGCTTGAACTCGCCAGCCGCGCCGCCGCTATCCGGCAGAAACTTGACCAGCGCGTTTCCCACCACCGTTGTCAGCGGCAGGAAAACCAGCGCCAGCGCCAGGTTGAAGACCGTATGGAAGTTTGCGATCTGCCGGCCAGGCTCGCTCCCTAGCATCGCGATGTAGGGCATCACGATGTCTATCAGGGGCAGCACCAAGATGGCACCCAGGGCGCGGAACAACAGGTTACCGAGAGGAATGCGCCGGGCCATGGCACCGCCTGAGGCGGTCAGCGCCAACGGAATAACGCCCGAGCCCACATTGGCACCGAGCACCAGCGCGAATCCCAAGGTCAGCGGCACCACACCGACCACGGTCAACGACATGATCAGGAGGACGATGGCGACACTGGAATGGGCAACCCAGGTGATCACCGCGGCAAGAAGCAATGCCAAGATCGGATCGCCGGCCAGCGGCCGCATAACATACTGAAGCGTTGTGCTCTCCCGCAGCGGCTGCGAGGCGCCAACAACCAGGGTCAACGCCAGAAGCATCAGCCCCAATCCGACGAGCATACGGCCGACGTGCCGCCACTGGGCCGAAGGCCCGGCGAGGAACGAGACCACGCCGATCAGGATCAAGGCTGGCGACAGCCAGGAAATGTCGAACGACAACACCTGAACGACCAAGGTCGACCCGACGTCGGCGCCCAGCATGATCGCTAGGCTAGGCCCGATCTCGACTAGGCCACGGCCGGCGAACGACACCGCTAGAAGGGCTGTCGCCGTCGAGCTCTGCAGGACACTGGCGACTCCAAGGCCCATCACACAGGCGCTGATGCGGTTGCGTGTCGAACGGCCGAGAAAATGCCGTAGATCGCTGCCATAGGCGCGCATGACGCCGGTGCGCACCATCCGTGTAGCCCAGAGCAGAAGGGCCACACCGCCAGCGATATTCAGCAAGAGCACATGGCCGGGCACGCAAGAATTCCTTTGTTCGAGCAATCGTCACAATGCACCGCCCGGTCGGCGCGTCGTTCGTTTCGGCCCGTCAGGGCACCGGGGATCCGGCACCTGGTACCGGAATGATGCCCCATTATGGCATAGGACACGGCGGATTTCACAAAAGTGTCATAAATATGTAACGGATACCATTGCCGTTGCGGGCGGCGCAGGTTTTAAGTGGTCACCGGGCCACCCGCTTCTTTCCAGGCCGCAAGCCCGCCAACAAGCGAACAAATTTTCAGAAAACCCATATCCTGCAATGTCTTGGCCGCCAAAGCGGAGCGCCCGCCGGTACCACAGTAGAGAACCAGGGTCTTGTCATCCGCGAAGGCCGGGTGGTGCATCGGCCCCTCAGGGTCGGCGATGAATTCAAGGAAACCGCGCGGTGCGTGCACCGATCCCGGGATGAACCCCTGCTCCCGTTCTTGCGCTTCACGCACGTCGACGAAGACGACATCGTCGTCTTCGAGCATGTCCCGAGCCAAGGCGACAGGCATGCTGTCGATGTCGGCGTTGGCCTCCGCCAAGAGCTGCTTGAATCCCTTCTTCAACATAGTCTCTCTCCCCACTGCTATTCACCGCTAAGAGCGCGGGATGTGCTTCTCCAAGATCGGCCCTGCGGGCGCTGGTGCCTAGAGTCGGGCACCAGGGCTGGCGAGGGAATAGGTCTTCAACTGCTCGGTGACGAATTCGAAAGCTTCATCCACGGAATCGGTGCGAAAGAACAACTCCAAGTCGCTCGCGTCGATTGTGCCATACTTCTCAAGCGCGTTGAAATTGATGACCTCGGCCCAATACTTACTGCCGAACAGAACCACCGGCAGGTGCTTGCGGATCTTGCCCGTCTGGATGAGAGTCATGAGCTCGAATAGCTCGTCCAAGGTCCCGAAACCACCCGGCATCACGACCACCGCCTTGGCCAGATAGGCGAACCAAAACTTGCGCATAAAGAAATAATGGAACTCGAAGATCAACTCGCGGCTGATGTGCGGGTTCTCGGCTTGTTCGAAGGGCAGCGAGATATTGAGCCCGACGTTGATCCCCCGCGCCTCCGAGGCGCCGCGGTTGGCGGCCTCCATGATGCCCGGCCCGCCACCGCTACACACGACGAAGCGCCGAGCGTTGTCTTCCAAGCCCTTTGACCACTCGGTCAGGCGCCGGGCCAGCTCGCGCGTCGCTTCGTAGTACTGCGACAGATCCAGCTTCGCCTCGGCCGCGGCCACATCGCCGCCGTTCGCCTTGACCTCGGCCAACGTCGTTTCCGCTTCGTCGCGCGAGGGAATGCGCGCCGAGCCGAAGAAAATGATCGTATCTTCGATCCGGTAGTGCTTGAACCGGCTATTCGGCTCGACATACTCGGCAAGAATCCGCAATGACCGCGCATCGGGGCTATGCAGAAAGTTTTGATCCTCGTAAGCTCTGGGCTGCCGGCTCGATTTCTTGCTCATGGGATTTGCTATTCCGTTCGTTCCAGCTTTTCCGCCGTCAGGTCGCGATACCCTAACTAGCGTGTCCGGGCAACCGCAATCACCCGCCCATCGGCCTGGAAAGGTGCCGTCCATGCCCACTAAGCAATTGATCCGCCGCCGTTACATGGTTGCTGGGCTCCTGCTGAGCCTGCTGGCCGCGGGCTGTGCCGGGCCGGATGTGCCTGACCCGACAGCACGCGATTCCGCCGAGAGCGAGGTTGTGGTCGCGACTCCCGCGCACGTGCCGTTCGCCGATGTCCTGGCGCCGGCGGTCGACCGCAACGGGCGCATGGTGGTCGAGGCGATGGAGTATCCGTGGAGCGCCATCGGCCGCATTAACACTGGCGGCCGTGGGTTCTGCTCTGGTGTGTTGATCGGGCCACGGCTGGTTCTGGCTTCGGCCCAGTGCCTGTTCGATGCCGCCAGCGGCCGCTGGTGGCCGGCCGGTGAGGTTCATTTCGTCGCCGGATACCAGCGGGACCGGTCGGTGATTCATGCCGGCGTGCGGGCCTATGAGGTGGCGCCCGATTTCGTCCCCGGCGCGGTCAATACATTCGCAAACATCGCCAACAACTGGGCCCTGCTCAGCCTGGATACCGGCATCGGTTATGCCGCCGGCTGGCTTGCCGTCCAGTGGCAGGACGAGAATACGCGCGCCCGTCTGGCCGACGGCGACGGCTTCCTGCTCGCCGCCGGCTATCGCCGCGGGTGGGGCAATGCCGTTATGGTCGAATTGGGCTGTGCCGAGCGCGCCTGCGCCGGCAGCCCGGTGGAAGCCGCCCTGCCCGCCTTCGTCTACCTGGACGAGGAGTTTCGCGTGCTCGGAAATCCCCTGCTGCGTGCCCGCGCTGCCGTGGGCGATGTCGGATCGACCGACTTTGCGGAGGTTCCTCGGGGTGAGACCCATTGGGGCGAAAGCCGGCCACCGGTGGGCGACGTCATCGCGGCGGCACTGCCGCGCAACAGCATTGCGCGTCTGTTGCGCTATCTCGGCCATCTGACGATATCCGACCGGACCGTTGACGAGCAGGTTCTGGCCACCGCCATTCGCGATTTCGAGGCCGAGTCCGGTTTGCGCCGCAGTGGCACTCTGTCGGTTGCCCTTCTCGGTCATCTCCTGGAGGCCGCGGTGCGCGAGTTGCCGCGCGCCAGCCTGCGCCCACAATCCCGGTCCTGGCCGAGTACCGAAATCACCAGCGCCGCCGCCAGCGTCCGTTAAGCAGGCACCACTTCCTGCTCGATAGCGCCGAAGATCGAGCATCCGTGCGCATCCAACATTTCGATGCGAACGCGGTCGCCGAAGCGCAGGAACGGCGTGGTCGGCGCGCCAGCACCCAAGGTCTCGAGCATTCGCACCTCGGCCAGGCAGGAGGAGCCCGCCGACCGATCGGCGTTCGATACGGTGCCGGAGCCGATAATGGTCCCAGCCCCCAGGCGGCGCGTCTTGGCCGCGTGGGCAATGAGTTGCCGGAAATCGAATGTCATATCGACGCCCGCATCCGGCTTGCCGATCAGACGGCCGTTCAAATGGCTGATCAAGGGCAAGCAGACCTTGCCACCATCCCAAGCATCGCCCAATTCATCCGGCGTCACCGCGACAGGCGCCAAGGCACTGGCCGGCTTACTATGAAAGAATCCGAAGCCCTTACCTAACTCGGCCGGAACAAGGCCCCGCAGACTCACGTCGTTGAGCAACGTCACAAGCTTGATATGACCGCTTGCCTGCGCGGCCGTGGTCCCCATGGGCACGTCGTCCACGATGACGGCGATCTCCGCCTCGAAGTCGATGCCCCAGGCTTCGTCCGCCGCCGCAATGGCCTCGCGCGGGCCCAGGAAATGATCGGACAAGCCTTGGTACATCAGCGGGTCGGTCCAGAAGCTTTCGGGCATCTCGGCGCCACGCGCCTTGCGCACCAACTCGACGTGCGTGACATAGGCGGACCCATCGGCGAACTGATAGGCGCGCGGCAAGGGGGCGGCGCAGGCGGTGTGATCAAAGGGCTCGGCATCTTGTCGCTCGCCGGCATCGAGAGACCGGGCGACACGATCGAGAGTCGGCGCGACGCGTTCCCACTTCTCCAGGGCGGCCTGCATATGGCCGGTAGTCTCGGGTACCCGGACACAGTGCGCCAGCGTCTTGTCGACGACCACAAGCGCACCATCGCGGCCGCCGTTGCGCAGGGATGCAAGCTTCATGGCTGATCCGCGCCGCTACTCGGCCGCCTTGGCGCCGGCCCGGCCGCGCCAGGAATTGACGTAGTCGGCGTCCTCGACGTCCTGGGGTAAATCGCCGCTGACCTGGAGGGCATCTCGGGTATCGACCATTACCGCGTATTCGTCGGTACTATCGCGGCGTGGCGCGAGCATGCCCTCGAGCGCCTTGGGGTGCGGCCCGTGCGTGAAACCGCTGGGGTGATAAGTGACCATGCCCTCGCCAATGCCGTCACGGCTGAAGAAGTCACCGCGGTGGTAGAAAATCACTTCGTCATAGT
>Ga0209633_10003669_pt1 | contig 14114 bp, 11 predicted proteins | sample Cruoilmetagenom1_FD_187290 | JGI IMG/M metagenome (GOLD analysis project Ga0209633, IMG submission 187290) | Oil polluted marine microbial communities from Coal Oil Point, Santa Barbara, California, USA - Sample 1 (SPAdes) (version 2) | ecosystem: Environmental > Aquatic > Marine > Oil seeps ... | reverse complement strand
ACGAAAAATGGCAAGGGCCTGCCGAAATCCACCGCCGCACGACGCAACTGTGTCACCACGGGAATCAACAACGGGTCCTCATCCGGCCCGGTGCTGGCCAGACAGAATATAGGCCGTGCAGGGTTGATCATGGCGCGTAATTTCGCCGCCGCTTGCAGATGGGCGGGGGGGATCGGTTGCTCGAACCGCAACTCTCCCATCACCTGCACATTCGTTGCGCCGAAGTGGCGGAAACGCTCGACGTGGTGTTCGGATTTGGCGAGGATCAGGCTGAACCCGTGGACCAGTTGCGCGCGCAGTTTCAGGCCACGTTGATCACGCGCGAAACTTTTGTCGGGGTACTGCGCTTGGGCCAGCACCATCGGCACGCCCGCATAATTGGCCGAGGCAATCAGGCGGGGCCAAAGCTCGATCTCCATGATCATGCCGAATTTCGGTTGGTTGCGTTTGAAAAAGCGTCGCGTTGCCCAGACGTATTCTGCTGGGCACCAGCGCACATGCAAATGCCCCGCCGCAATCGCATCGGCAAACAGTGCATAAGTTTCGGCGCGGCCTGCGGCGGTGATGTTGGTGATCAAAACATGCTCGCCACGTTGCAGCAGCGCATCAATCAAAGGCCGCGCGGCCCGCATTTCGCCCAGCGACACCGCATGTACCCAGATCGCGCCCGCCGGCACGGCAAGGCCAAAGCCGAACCGTTCCCGCAGATGTTGGCGATAAAGCGGTTCTTTGCGGCCACGATGCCACAAGTACAACAGCACCAGCGGCAGGCATATCAGCCAGAGCATGTCCCAACCAAACAGCGCCAAACGGTCGATCAGACGTTTGGGGTAGCCCATCACAACCACCCTCGGATTTGGCCGAACATCCGCGCCATTGCGATCACCGACAGGTAACTGTGCGAGGACAGATGGTCAGGTAAAACCGAGGCGTCACAGACCGATAGGTCACTTAATCCGTGTACGGCAAAATCCGGCCCGACGACACCGCTGGCCGCGTCCATCGACATGCGGTTTGACCCGATAAGGTGGTAGCCGGAGTAGACGCCGTTGCGCATCAGTTCTTCGTCGATGTCGGTTTGTGGGTCGGGGCCAACCCCCATTTCGGACATAATGGCGCGGGCGTGTTTCATGCCTGCAAGGGTGGTTTGCACGTCGGCAGGGTTGGACAAAAATCCGGTGTCGATTTGCGCACCTTGCGGGGTAATCCGAACCGCGCCTTCGGACTTTGGCCACAGGGCGTATATCCCCAGTGAGGCTTTTTGCTGGCGCTCAAACACAATGCCGGATTGTGAAACCTTGGAGCGGTCTTGGGTAAAATGCACCAATTGAATGCGGTAACTATCATCGATAATGTCACCCTTGGTCGCGACGTTTACCCCCGCCGAGGCGCCGGGGCCGCGCAGAATGCTGTCCTTGCTGCCCGCGATGAACTTAAGGCCTTCCCACAGGGCGCTCGCCCCGCGGGTTTTCTGGTTTAGCGTGTTGTGCCCGTCGCAGGAAAACGGCAGCCGCAGGTTGGCGTGGTCTTTTAGGTGTTGGCCGACTTGGGGCAAGTTGTGGACAGCCGGGAGGCCGGCGCTGGCCAGCATCTGTGCCTCGCCCACACCGCTGCGCATCAGCAGCAAAGGTGAGCCGATGGCGCCTGCGCAAAGGATGACTTCGCCCGCCAAAATGTGCTGGGTTGTCCCGCCGGTTTGATAGGCTACGCCCGTGGCGCGGTTGCCATCAAATGTGATTGTTGACGCCTGTGCGCGAATAATCTCAATGTTGTTAGAATTGGCATTGGCGCGGAAGTTTTCCAAGTGATTGTGGCGCAGGCCGCGTTTGGTGTTCACGTGCAAAATCGAACCACCGTTAAGTGCGCCGTGCTGGTCTGGATCATCTACGCGTGGGGTGCCCAATGTTTGGGCGGCGGTCAAGAATTTGTCGCTGAGCGCGTCGTTCCAACTGTGAGGACGTGGGGCGGTGGTATCCTTGTTCATGTCATTTAGGATGTCGGTGAAATCCAGCCCAAGAGGGTCGAACACATGGCTATAGCGCAGCGTTGAACCAGCATAGGCAACATTACCATTCACGCGCGACGAGCCACCTAACCCGCGCCCCGTCAAGACGGGGAGTTGGCGATTTCCGGCAGATGTTTGCGGCACGGATTGCGCTGCATCGACGAAGCGGCGATTGCCGATGATTTTGCCGACCAGCAAGGGGATGCGTTGGAATACATGTCGCCCGTTGGCATCGCCCTGTTCAAACAGGACCACCTTTTGCCCCGCAATCGAGGCCATGCGGGCCAGTTCCAACCCCGCCGAACCACCGCCGATGATGGCTATGTCAGCGGTCTGGTTGGACAAAATCAATCCCCTCGGCGGTCAACCAATCATGCTGTGCCTCGGCCATCACCCAATCAAACGGCGTGTCGATGTCGACGGCTGCGGGAACGTCCAAAGTTTGGTAAAATGTGTCGGTTGGGAGAAAGGATTTTTGGCTGCGTAACGTTTCTACTATTCCGGAATAGTAGCAGCCATCAACAAAGCGGTATTCGGTGACGCGGTCCTGTCGGCGCCTGGATTTTTGCGCGTTGATTGCAGGGTGGCCGTGATGGTCGTTGAGTGTGATCAGGTCCTCGGGGTGTTCCGCTGGATCGGTGCAAGACACGACAGTACCATAGGCCAATGTCGCCTTTATCAGCCGCTTCAAATCAGCCGTCAGGCGCAAGGGGGTTGTAGGTTGCAACAGGGTGTAGCGGTCTGTTTTTTGCACATCGCAAACATCCAGAACCACCTCGGCCATGCCTGCCGTATCACTGGCCAAATCCGCCGCGCGTTCATGCAGCAGGACATCACCGTAGTGCCCCGTGACCAGCGCCGCAACATCAGGGTCATCCGTAGTGCAAACAACGCGCGCGCCCAGATCATCCGCGATACTTTGGGCGGCGGCAAAGCTCCATTCAATCAGCGCGTGCCCGCGAAAGGGTTTGGTGTTTTTACCAACAACCCCCTTGGAGCCTTTGCGGGCAGGCACGATAATCAACATGGGCTAAACGGACAATTCGTTAAGGGCGGTTGCAAGGGCCGCAAAATCCTCAACGGATTTTCCCAACGTCACGGGAATCGCGACCTGACGTTCAAGCAAAGCGAGCGTTTCAAGCTGTGCGGGGGTGCGGCTGTCAAACCCCATGTGGTCCCAAAACACGCTGCAGTGCCAGTTCATGGCGTCCGGCAGGTTTTTGGTGCCAAAACCCAATTCACCCAGTTTTTGAATCGCATGTTCGCGGATTTGGGCGTCATTCACTTCAACAATATAGGTGTCAAAGGCGGGGGTCGCCTGTGGTGGAATGGCGCGTTTTTTGTAGGCGGCGGCAGTGATGCCTTGGTCCAAAGCATCATAGCGCTTGCCGGATTCAGCTGTGATGAAGTCCAGTTTTTTCAGCTGCACCTTACCGACGACGGCGTTTAGTTCGCTCATCCGGTAGTTAAATCCAGTCATGCCAGCCCGGTCCAATCCACGACCAACACCGGGCAGGTTGATGTGGCCGTGATCATGGTATTGACGCGCCTTAACGGCGATGTCGGTGTCGTTCAAAATGACCAAGCCGCCCTCGCCCGTGGTGATGGCTTTGCCGTAGTCAAAGCTGAACACGCCAGCCTGTCCCAAAGTGCCACAGAACTGCCCATTGTACTTGGCACCGACGGCCTCGCAAGCGTCCTCGACCACGGGGATACCGTGGCGTTTGGCGATCTCGAGAATTTCGTCCAAACGGGCCGGAACGCCCAGCATGTGGACCGGCAGGATGGCCTTGGTTTTGGGTGTGATCAGCGCCTCAAGTTGGGCGGGGTCCATGTTCAATGTGTCATCAGACCCTGCAATCACGGGGGTCGCGCCACAGTCGATAATGGCCTCAACATCTGCGATGAAATTGAAGCTCTGGGTGATAACCTCGTCGCCAAACCCAACGCCGATGGCTTTGAGCGCGACTTTGATCGCCGCCGTGCCAGAGGACACGCAAAGCGCATCACCACACCCCAGATAGGCGCAGAAATCCGCTTCAAATTCGCGGACGTGGAAACGCTTGCGTTTGGCGTCAAAGCCGTGGGCGAAAAATACGCCGCCCTCGTCCATCAATGCGTTCAGCGCGTCGCGCTCTTCTTGTCCGATCAGCTCAAACCCTGGCATTGCGATATCCCTATTCGTTTCAGGGCAAATTTTCGCACATCAAGGATTTGGCTTCAAGCGTTCATACGGCGGCGTGGTCAGGCGTTGGCCGCACTCAAAGCCTTGTCCATCAATTGTTTGATTTGCTGACGCGCGGTGCCCGCCACGATGCGTCCCAATTCTTTGTTGCCCTTTAGGACCACAAGTGTTGAGCGGCGCGGGATTTTAAGGGCGTTTGACAGTTTGCCATCGCCGAAATTATCCCAATCGACTTTGACAAAAACGACGTTGGCATCATAGGCAGGGTTTTCATCGCGCAGAGCGTTGATCACGCGGTCTTGGGCTGCGCATGTGCTGCACCATGTTGCGCTGAAGTCAATGAACACAGTTTTACCGCTGGCCAATGCTTTTTTGACCATACCGGGGGTATAATCCACAACATTGGCAGACCCCATAAGCGGTGTCAGAGTGGCGGCGCTGGTGAGCGCGATAAAGTCACGACGTTTCATAAGATAGCTCCTTTTATATGATAACGGACAGGTCAATCAGCCAAGCAGGCAGGTTTTGCACCAGCCAGCCCTCAACAATCCGCAGAAAATTGGTCAAGATCACAAGCCCGACCGCGATGAAAACAACCCCCATGATGGGGCGGGATTTTTCGGCGATTTTACGCATCATGGCTTGGCGTTTCATGATCACCGATCGCGCACCATAACCAAGTGCCAGAATGATGGTGGAAATACCCATTGCAAAGGCGAGCATGATGCCGCCCGCCAGCCATAGGCTTTGCCCTTGAGAGGCAAGGCCAATGGCGCCGCCCAAGGTGGGTCCGACACAGGGCGACCAGACAGCGCCCAGCAACATGCCGCCCAAAAACTGACCCTTAAGGCCGGAATTGTCGATACTGTCCATTTGGCTGTCGGCGCGGGTTGATACCCCTGCCGTTGCGGTGGCGAATCCGGCGCTAAAGCGGGGCACCAGCAAGATCACGCCAAAGCCGACCATCAAAATCGCGGCGGCGCGGGCGACGGTTTCTTCGCGGATGCCCAAGGCATATCCCAGCGTTGCCACACTCAGGCCCAGTACCACAAAAGCAAGGCTCATGCCCGCTGCCAAGGCCAATGGCCCGCGCTTGTCGGCCTGCAGGGCCGTGGCCAACACAATCGGCAGCACCGGCAGAACGCAGGGGTTAATCAGGGTCAAAAGGCCCGCAGCATATCCAAGCAATAAGTCCATGTTTTTTACATGGCCTAGATTATGGTCAGAGTCACCTGACGCGGCTTCACAATGAAGTTAGGTTTGTGACGGTTTGGGTTTGGACAATTGCACCGCCAAGATGCCCGCCATGATGATCACCACACCGACCACGTCCATCACCCCCAATGTTTCGCCCAGCAAAACGGCAGCTATCGCCACGCCAAAGAACGGGTTCAAGAAATGAAAGGTGGCCGCCCGCACAGCGCCGATCCGTGCCACCAAGGCAAACCAAATCCATGTGGCCAGCAAGCCTGGTGCAAGCGTGGTATAGCCCATCGCAAGGCCCAGTTCCCACGTCCAGTTCACGGTTATTACCTCAAGCGACGCCGAGGCCACCGCCAGCACGGCCGAGCCAACCAGCATCTGCAATCCAACCACCATCATCAGGTTGCCGCCACTAGAGGCACCGCGCATCGACATCGTAGCGACGGTCAATGCGACCGCAGCCACACCACAAAGCATGAGCCCGTAGCCGTCCACACCCTCGTTCATGCGCGCGCCCATGATGATGGCAACACCGACAACGCCGGCGATCAATCCGGCCACGGCAACTGCTGGCAACCTGTCACGGAAAAACACCCAGCCCGCAAAGGCCACCATCAGCGGCATCACGGAAGCGATGATCGAGGCCAAAGAGGCTTCGATGGTTTGCATGGCGACGAAATTCAGGCCTAGATACAGCGCGTTTTGACACAGGCCGAAAACGAACGTGGCGCGCCATTGGTCGCGGGTCAGGTTCCATGTTTGGCCCATCATGCGTGCCAAAATGACACCCAGAACGCCCGATATCAGGAACCGCACTGCGAGTGAGGCCAGCGGCGGTGCATCAGCGACAATAATCCGTGCCGAGGTGAAAGCCGAAGACCAGATGAAGGCAAAGGTCAGCCCCATTAGTATCGCCCGCAGGTCCATTGAATTTATCCCATCCGAAAAGAGGTGCGACCACGAAAAAGGGCCGCCTCATGGGGCGACCCTATCGGTTTTGCTGTTGGACACAAGGCCCGAAAGGTTAGCCGTTTACGCTGTCTTTAAGCGCTTTAGCGATTGTCATTTTGACAACTTTGTCTGCGTCTTTTGCGATTTGCTCGCCAGTGGCAGGGTTGCGAACCATACGGGCTGGACGCTCGCGGCAATAGATTTTGCCAACGCCAGGCAGAGTAACTGCGCCGCCGCCGGATACTTCGCGTGTGATGATCGCGATGATCGAATCCAGCGCGCCGGATGCGGATTTCTTGTCTGCGCCCATTTCTTCGGCCAGTGCGGCCACAAGTTGGGTTTTCGTCATTGGTTTCGTCGCCATTTTCAGCTCTCCTTGTTCTGCCCGCGTTATCTTGGGCCTCATCTGTCGTATTTAACTGAATGTTGAGGCAGGACACAACGATTAGTAGTGCGATTTCCTCACTATTTGCGCATTTTATTGATATTTCCGCCCAATTATAGGAATGCGGTCTCTTCAAAGCTGCGTAATTTACGCGAATGGATGCGTTCAAGCGGCATTTCGCGCAAGGATTCCATCGCCGAGATTCCAATATGAAGGTGTTTGGCGACCTGTGTGGTGTAAAAATCACTGGCCATTCCAGGCAGTTTCAGCTCGCCGTGCAGGGGTTTATCGCTGACACACAACAGTGTGCCATAGGGCACGCGAAAGCGAAATCCGTTGGCGGCAATGGTCGCGCTCTCCATATCCAGCGCGATGGCGCGCGATTGCGACAGGCGTTGCACGGGGCCGGATTGGTCGCGCAACTCCCAGTTGCGGTTGTCGAGCGAGGCCACGGTGCCGGTACGCATCAGGCGTTTCAGATCGAACCCTTCGAGCTGGGTTACACCGGCCACGGCCTGTTCCAGCGCGATCTGGATTTCCGCCAGCGCCGGCACTGGAACCCAGACCGGAAGGTCGTCGTCCAGCACATTGTCTTCGCGCAGATAGGCATGGGCCAGCACGAAATCACCCAGACTTTGGGAATTGCGCAGACCGGCGCAGTGACCGACCATGATCCATGCATGGGGGCGCAAAACCGCGATGTGGTCCGTGGCGGTTTTGGCGTTGCTGGGGCCGACGCCAATGTTGACCAAGGTGATGCCGCCGCCGCCTTCGCGCTTCAAATGGAAGGTTGGCATTTGGGGTTGTTTGGCGGGAATAGGCATGGGCGCGTCGGCGTCCGTGATCTCGATGTTGTCGGTGCCAACGAAGCTGGTGTAGCCACTGTTTGGATCGGCCAGTTGGGTGCGGGCGTAGGCCTCGAATTCCTCAAAGTAGAATTGGTAGTTGGTGAACAGGATGTGGTTTTGGAAATGCTCGGGTTTGGTCGCTGTATAGTGTGACAGGCGCGCCAGTGAATAGTCTACGCGTTGGGCGGTAAAAGGGGCCAAAGGGGATGAGCCGTCCGGATTTTCAAAGCCAAAGCCGTTGACGATGTCGTCATTGGTGGTGGACAAGTCTGGCACATCGAACACATCGCGCAACGGAAAATCGAGTGCGCCGTCTTGGGGGACAGTCACGTTGGCTTCGCTGGCGACAGCAAAGTGTACCGGCATCGGGGTTTGCGACAGGCCGATGGTGACAGGCACGCCGTGGTTCTCCATCAGCAGGCCGATTTGCATTTCCAGATAGCTGCGAAACAGATCGGGGCGGGTGACGGTGGTGGCGTAGGTTCCCGGTTCATGCACGTGGCCATAGCTAAGGCGGGTGTCGATCTTGGCATAGCTGGTGGTGGTCAGGCGAATTTCGGGATAAAATGCACGCACCCGTCCTTTTGGCGGCACGCCACCGACGGTTGCTGAGAAATGATCGCACAGGAATTCAGTCGCTGCGTTGTAAAGTTCCAACAACCGGTCAACGGCTGCGGCGGCATTTGTGAACTCCTCGGCCGCAACATTTTTTGGAGTCAGGGTTTCGGCATCAGCCACGGATTTATTCATTTATTTTCCTCAAACAATTCGGTCAGCTCGAACTTGGTTACATCCACCAGCCCCAGGTCAGAGATCCGCAACTCGGGGATCACCACCAGCGCCAGCAAAGAATGTTGCATATAAGCGTTGTTGACGGTGCAGCCGCAGGCCGCCATGGCATCGACCATCTTTTGGGCCTGTTCGGCGACATCTTTGGCGGGGGCGTCCGACATCAAGCCCGCGATGGGCAATTGGACCAGAGCCAGTTCGCGCCCGTCCTGCCAGACGGTGACACCCCCGCCGACTTCGCCCAGACGGTTGGCGGCCAGCGCCATGTCAGCGCGCGAAGTGCCAACCACAATCATATGGTGGCTGTCATGTGCTACGGACGATGCCATTGCCATGTTGCCCTTATAGCCAAAGCCAGACACAAAACCATTGACCACATCGCCCGTGGCGCGGTGGCGTTCAACCAGTGCGATTTGGCAAACGTCGTTGGGCTCGTCAGTCAGGACCAACCCGTCTTGAACGTCCAGTTCCGCTGTCAGGGCTTTGGTCGGGGCTTGATTTTCGACCACGCCGATCACTTTGGCTTTGACAGCGTTGGCGCCGTCGGGGGCGTGGATTTCAAAATCCGTGGCATCAAGATGCTTGCCCAGATGCACGGTGCCTTTGGCGTCTTCGGGCCAATCCAGATGTGGGCAATCGACCCTGATTTCACCATCTTGAGCCACGATCACGCCGCGCGCGATTACGGTTTCAATTGGCAGTGTTTTGAGGTCCGAAGTCAGGATCATATCGGCACGACGTCCCGGCGCAATAGAGCCTAGCTCGCGCTCCAATCCAAAATGGGTGGCGGTGTTGATCGTAGCCATTTGCAAGGCGATCAGTGGATCACAGCCGCAGTCAATCGCATGGCGCACCACGCGGTTCATGTGGCCGTCGTTGACCAAGGTGCCGGAATGGCTGTCATCGGTGCAAAGGATAAAGTTGCGCGGGTCTAGGCCCTTTTCCGTGACGGCGGTGATTTGGGTTTCCACGTCATACCACGCAGAGCCCAACCGCATCATCGAGCGCATGCCTTGGCGCACCCGTGCAATCGCGTCGGCCTCACACGTGCCTTCGTGCTCGTCCGCCGGACCGCCCGCCACATAGGCGTGGAAGGCAGGGCCAAGATCGGGGCTGGCGTAGTGGCCACCCACGGTTTTGCCGGCGTTTTGGGTGGCGGCGATTTCGGCCAGCATTTTGGGGTCGGCGTTGATCACGCCGGGGAAATTCATCATCTCACCAAGGCCGATGATGCCAGGCCACGTCATGGCCTCGGCCACATCCTCGGGGCTGATTTCATATCCGGTGGTTTCCAATCCGGGGGCTGATGGCGCGCAGGATGGCATTTGGGTGAAGATGTTGATCGGTTGCATCATCGCCTCGTCGTGCATCAGGCGCACACCGCGCAAGCCCAAGACATTGGCGATTTCATGTGGGTCGGTGAACATCGACGTGGTGCCATGTGGGATCACGGCACGGGCAAATTCAGCCGGAATCAGCATGCCGCTTTCGATGTGCATATGCGCATCACACAGGCCGGGGATCATGTAGCGGCCATGCGCCTCGATCACCTCGGTGGTGTCGCCAATGCAATGGCTGGCGTCCGCGCCGCAAAAGGCAAAGCGCCCGTCCTTGATGGCAATGTCGTGATTTTCGAGCACTTCGCGGGTTTGGACATTCACCCATTTTCCGCCAGTGATAACCATGTCAGCGGGTGCGCGCCCTGCCGCAACAGCGATCAGATTGGCGGCGCATTCGGCCCATGTTTTGAGAGTTGTGTTTTCCATTTACCTATTGTCATGAGTTTCGCGGATGATGCAAGCCCCGAAAATACATTGCAGATTTGTGGGAGTGCAAGCATGGTATAACGCTTCTATTATTCCGGAATTATGGTTCTATTTTGCTATCTATTACAGCGCATATACGACATATTTATTACAACATTTAACATCCCCAAAAATGTCCCGGAGCCCCGTCATGACCCATCCAAATATCGACAACTGGCAAGAGCGTGTCGACCTTGCCGCGGCGTTCCGCTGGACTGCGCGGCTGAACATGCATGAAGGCGTGGCCAATCATTTCTCGCTGGCCATCAATGAGGATGGCACCAAGTTTTTGATGAACCCGAACCAGATGCATTTCAGCCGGATCAAGGCCTCGGACATGCTGGTGGTTGACGCCAATGATCCCGACACTCTGCAAGGTTTGAGCGCGCCGGACCCCACCGCGTGGGGGCTGCATGGCGGTTTGCATCGCCATTGTCCCCTTGCCCGATGCGCGATGCATGTGCATTCGATCCACGCCACGGTTTTGGCATCTTTGGCGGATTCAAATCTGCCGCCGATCGACCAAAACTGCGCGACGTTTTTCAACCGTTATGTGATTGACGAGAGCTATGGCGGGTTGGCGCTTGAGGAAGAAGGCAAGCGCTGTGCCACGCTGCTGACGGATCCCAAAAAGAAGGTGCTGATCATGGGCAACCACGGGGTGATGATCATTGGCGATACGGTCGCTGAAACCTTCAACCGGTTGTTCTATTTTGAGCGTGCCGCCGAGACCTATATTCGGGCATTGCAAACCGGACAAGCCTTGCGCGTTTTGCCAGATGACATCGCCGAAAAGACCGCACGTGAGCTTGAAGAATATCCAGAACAAGACATCCGCCATCTGACGGAATTAAAAGCCATACTTGATGAAGAAGGCTCTAACTATTCAAGTTAGGCGCATCTGCGTAGCATACTCTCTAACACGTCCTGCGACAGGTTTTCAGCGGCCTTGTTGTGTGCCCTGCCACGCCCGGGACAAGGCCGCCGTGTTGGCCAGCGTTCGCAAAACCGGACGGCTGGTGGTGGCGCATGAAAGCGTGTCGGTCGGTGGCTTCGGGGCCGAGATCGTCGCAACCGTTGCGCAAAATGAACTGCTAAAGGCCCGCCCCGTGCGGATCGGTGCGCCACGCGGTTCGATCGCCTACGCCTATGCAAAGGTGTCCGGTCCGGTCGGTCGGGCTGGTTGACGCCACGCTTGAGCCAGGGGCGACGAACCTTGTGACGGGTTTGGGCGAGGCGTTGAACACCGGATCGCCGATGGTTGCCATCGTGGGGGACGCACAACGCGACCATGCGGGCAAGAACATGACACAGGAAACCGATCAGGTGTCGGTCCTGAAACCCGCTTGCGAGGCTGTGACTGAATTTGCCGAACAAAACGCCATACCCGTGGCGCATACGATGTCGGCCAAAGATGCAATTGCCTGTGTCCCGCCACTGTCGGCGGGGCTGTTCGGGCGTTATGACCGGATCGCGAATGATCTGATTGCGGCCTCGGATTGTATCATCGTGGCTGGTTGCAAATTGGGTGAGATCGCCACCAAACGGTTCACCATTCCGCAGGCTGGGCAGACGGTGACCCTGCACGGATGTTGCCAGCCGTCGACAATCGCGCGGTTCAAGTCAAGAAGGGCAATCGCGTCGCCTGATGTGATCAAGAGGTGAGGCTGCTGAGGCGGATCGCATTGGAGCCTCAACTATCTCAGTGTCATGCCGTTTTGCACATCACGCATCAATTCTTCTAGGTCGTCTTCGTTCATTTGTGATTTCGGTTTTCGCGGCTGCCGTGGTTGCCGTGGCTGACGCGGTGTTTGGGGGGCTGGGGCGATGACCGGTGTCGCAATCGCGGGGCTTGATTTGGGCACAATCATCGGCAGTGGTTTGGGCGAGACACCTTCATGCACCCGCACCATGGTTTCATGCCAAATGTTAGCGGGCAGCCCGCCGCCGGTGACCCCCTTGAGCGGCGTGTTATCATCGTATCCCATCCAGACGCCGGTGACGTAATCGCCGGAAAATCCAATGAACCAAGCATCCCGCGCCTTTTGCGTGGTGCCGGTTTTGCCTGCCACCTGACGGTCGGCCAACTTGGCGCGCTGACCCGTGCCGTTTTCAACAACTTGGTGCATCATATAGATCAAGTTGCCTGCGGCCGTTTTGGTAATCACCCGCTCACCCAGTCCGCCGTCTTGGCGCATCAATGGCTCGCTGTCGCCCTGTAGGCTCAGCTCAATCAAGCCATATGGGGTTACGCTGCGCCCGCCATTCAGGATGCCTGCATAGGCCCCCGTCATTTCGATCAAAGTCGATTCTGACGCGCCCAAGGCCAAGGCTGGACCAGCCGCCAGATCATTTTGGATGCCAAAATCGGCCGCGATGGTACGCACGTTGTCACGCCCAACGCTTTCGGACACCCGCACGGTGGCGGTGTTTAGCGACCGCATCAAGGCTTCGGTCAGGGTGACGCGGCCATAATACTTGTTGCCATAATTTGTCGGCGACCAAGGGCCGGACCCCGGAATATCAATCGTCAGTTTCCCGTCCATGACAAGGTCGTTCGGGCTGTAACCCAGATCAAGAGCCGCGGCGAAAACGAAGGGTTTGAAGGTCGAGCCGGTTTGACGCAACGCTTGGGTGGCGCGGTTGAAGGCGCCCGACACTTTGGTCTCGCGACCACCAACCATGGCCCGCACAGCCCCATCTGCCGACATCACGATGATCGCGGCTTGGGCTTTGGAGCTGGAGGATACTTTATTTTCGAATACATAAGCCAATGCTTCTTCGGCAGCGCGCTGGATACGGGCATCTAGCGTGGTGCGGATCGTGACGTCCTCAGTGGTGTCACGGGTCAAAAAGGATGGCCCGCTGCTCATCACCCAATCGGCAAAATACCCACCTGCGCGTGCTTTTGCGGCCCGGGACAACACGGCAGGGTTTTCGCGTGCTTGGGCGGCTTCTGCCGATGTTAGATAGTCCTGTTCGGTCATCAGTTTAAGTACTGTCAGCGCGCGATCTTGCGAGCGTTGCAGGTTGTTGGTCGGTGCAAAACGGGTTGGCGCTTTTAGCAATCCGGCCAGCATCGCGGCCTCGGCCGGATTGATGTCGCTGGCGTGCTTGCCAAAATAGCGCTGGCTGGCGGCCTCAAACCCGCGCGCGCCTGCCCCTAGGAAAACGCGGTTCAAATAGATCGTCAGGATATCGTCTTTTGAATATTTCAACTCTAGCGCCATCGCATAGATGGCTTCCTTGATCTTGCGGGTCAATGAGCCTTGGCGACAATCAGCCTCATAGTCTTTTTCGCTGATCCCGGCCGTTGGATCGAAAGGTTTACCCAGACACAAGAGTTTGGCGGTCTGCTGTGTGAGGGTTGAGCCACCGTTGCCTGATAAGGGGCCACGTCCGGCCCTTAGGTTAATCCTGACGGCGCTTGCCACGCCGCGTGGGCTGACACCCATGTGGCGGTAGAACCGTTTGTCCTCGGTTGCGATGACGGCGTTTTTCAGGTGACGCGAAACAGATGAGGCTGTCACCATCCCACCGAACAGATCACCACGCGAGGCGAACCTGCGGTTATCGCGATCCAGCAAAATCACTGAACCACGCGCGCGCCCGTCCACAAGTTCGGAAACCGGTGGCAGAGTTGTGTAATCGTAGGCCACGCCCAATCCCACCAGCGCGCCAATCACGGCCGTCACCCGCCAACCGATGCGCCATATCAGGCTTAGGATCCAACCAAAGAAACCACGGATAAATCCTGAACCCGTCCGACGTTTGCGGGCGGCTGGCTTGCGGACCGCGGGCTTTTTCGATGGTTTGGTTTTCTTTTTGAACGGCCACGAAAATGCGGGCATCCGAAAGAATGGCTTTCTTGCAGCCTTTGTCGCACGGGGTTTTGTCGCACGAGGTTTTGCCGGCTTTTTCGGCACAGGTTTTCGAGCGCCCT
>Ga0209633_10003668_pt1 | contig 14118 bp, 29 predicted proteins | sample Cruoilmetagenom1_FD_187290 | JGI IMG/M metagenome (GOLD analysis project Ga0209633, IMG submission 187290) | Oil polluted marine microbial communities from Coal Oil Point, Santa Barbara, California, USA - Sample 1 (SPAdes) (version 2) | ecosystem: Environmental > Aquatic > Marine > Oil seeps ... | reverse complement strand
TGTAGTTTTTCTTTTTACCATTTAATTCTTACCTTCCTTAGCGTCTTCAGCTCATTTTCGTTTTTTTACTCTTTTCCGAGTATATCTTCTGACCGAGCCACCACCTCGAGTGTATGCTTTTACTGCGCCACCTGATCGGCTATATGCTTTTACTTTTACATTTCTTCTACCATTCGGCTTTTTTGCTCTTGTTTTTCTTCTTGCCATTTTTTCACCTTTTAGTCAGAAAATTAGAAAATTAAAAAATAAAAAAAAAGGAGAGGAGATCCTCTTACGAGACAAATCCTTCGGGCCAGCTTTCTAACCAGGGGTTCTCAATCGTATCAGGTAACTCTGCACTGCTTGCGTTTACAAATCCATAAACGAATCCAAAGACTACACCTGCCATGGCGCCCAATACAAAGCCGATTATATTACCTAATATAGGTACAACCGTGCCTAATATTCCGCCGTAGATTGCGAATGTTATACCATAATTAAATGCGTATACCACCCCATTTACGAACATCGCCATCAACAGTGGAATTCCCTGAGGATTTAGGATCATTGCCAGTATGCTTTGTACAATTGTTACGGATGCAAAGATAAAATGTATGGCAACTTCAAGTAGATCTCCTGCCACCAAAGGTAGTCTTCCGGTAACAAAATCCAGCGCCCAATTAAGCAAATCATCGAGACTATTAAATCCCAAAATACCACCAGCGCCACCACCACCATCAAATGGCACTTGTGTTGCTTTCACATTCTGCACATACCCGATTGGAAGCACAACCAGCATTAACCCAATTATCGCAGCTGCTATTATTTTCATACTCATTTTTTTATCTCCAGCCGACTACGTCTTTTTCTTGAACATTTCAACAAGAACGAAGACAATTCCAACCACGAATATTAGGGCAATCAACATGGGCAATAGATTTATCAGACCAGTTAGCTCAGGAGCTGCGTCTTTAAAAGATCCCAAATTATCCGAAAGTGTCGGCAACAGCGCACCTAATATTATGGCTCCAACCATAGCAGTGATTACCAGCGTTACTATTTCTCCGATGTCCACTGCTCCTCTTATATCCGTTCTTATCTGCTTACACATTCCTTTTACTTTTCTAAACATTTTTTTTATACCTCCATAGTTTATTAATATTAAGTATAAAAGTGATTGTTAATATAATTTATGCATATAATTACATACATTTTTAACAATGTTTATAAAGTAGTTATGATATAACTAATTTGTGGAAAACAAAATATGGGAAAGAAAATATTCTCCTATGTCATTGCGGAGAAGAACTCCGATTTTTGTTCCTCCTGATTTGCAAAAAAAATTGAAAATATTCAGAGATCAAATAGGAGCGCCTAGTTATTCAGAAACCCTTGGTTTTTTGATTGATTTTTATGAAAAAACGAAAAAAGAAGAGGTCCAAGAAAATGAAAGAAGAGACATCAAAAAAGATACATGAACTGAAAGAAGAGCAAAAAGCAGGAAAATGGAAAGGAAACGGAAAAAATTTGTTAAAAGAAGTTTTAGGAGTTTTATGGAGGAAAAAAGATGTTAAATAAAAAAGCAATAGTAATAGGAGCTGTGCTGTTGTTGATCCCCGTATTAACTACGGGTATTTCAATAGCACAAGAAGAAGAAGCGGATATAATACAGATCGGATCCTGGCAAGTAAAAAGATTTACAAACTTGATCTTTAAGCCCGATCTGCTGGGATACAATACAACCTCAAAAATTGTAGATTTTTATATAAATGATCAAGCTGGCGGGATCAAAGGAATTATTCCATCGATCTTGATGAAAAAAGGAGTTTTAGTCGTATATGGAAATGATACAGCCAACGCTACTCAGTTAACGCCAGATGAAGCTGGTATTTATACTCTTGAGCTCCCTCAAACGGGAAATTATACAGTACTGGTTTTGACCCAATCGACGATAAACATTCCCGTTGTGGGTAAATTTTTATTTCCTGGATCTTCAACCACAATTATGATCCATAGGAGTTATGCAATTCCGTATCAATTTATGGGTGTATGCTGTGTTGTGATCTGTGTGGCAGCAGGAGGAGGTTATCTATGGAAAAGGACGCACAAGAAGATAAAACAATACTGATTAAAGAAGATCCCTCGATAAAACATCAAAATGAGAATGGAGAGCATATACCAGAGATAAGAGAAAAATTGAGCTTCAAAGATATCTCTATTCTTTCAAAATTGACTCATGAACTACGACTTCCTCCATCGTGGAAAAGAGATGTAAAACACTTGGTAATATGGGATATACAAAGAGATCTCAGCACAAAAAAACTTGTAGTTATGAACCGAGGTAGTAGTGTAGAAGATCTGTCGGATGGAAGAATATATCACATTAAATTATATCCAAAAAGGGCGGAAGAAGTTGATAATAGACATTATCGTTTCTGGATGCCTAATAAGATTTTTTCACTATCTTTGCAAACTCTAAAGGATGGGTTTAGCGAGCAATTTTGGACACAAACGATGATTTTTTGGTATGGTTCAAAAAATCCGTTGGTTTTAGAGGATGTTTTTAAACATGATCGAATAACAGATAAAGAGCTTGCAAGGGCTTATACTGATGGAGTTAAAGCAGAAGTTCAAGAAGAACGAGCAGCAAACAAGAGCGCAGGATATGTGTCTTATATCGCATATGCGTTTTTGGCTTTGATCGGGATTGCGATCTTGATGACATTAATGGGTTAAGAGGTAATAATATGACAAATGAAGAAATGATAAAATGGGATAGGGCAGAGCTGGAGCTTGCCTTAGGCCCGGATCTTGAAGAAAGGACCCGTATTACTCAAAATGAAATTTTTTGGAGAGGAAGAAAACGAGGAACATTAAAATATATCGAAAATTGGGCAAGGATAATAAGAGAAGATAGAGATTTTTCAGAAGAAGACAGTTTAATCAGATTTCAAGATGACGAGGACCTGCAGCTGAGGATAAGCGAGGGTGGATTAGGAAGGAAGGAAATATTTGGATTCGGTGGACTTTCAAATATTGCAGCTTCTGGATCGTCTGCTCTGATTACTCCAGAGGCAGATGAAATGAGAAAGCTGTCTTACGGAGGTGAACATGCAAAGAAAAAAGGAATCTTCAGTAGAATATTCAATCGATGATAATAGAATAGCCCCATTTTTGACCTATGAGAATATCATGCTTTTACAGGTCAACAGGTGCAACGATGCGTATTCAAATCAAAACGTTAATTTTACGGAAACTGTTCGGATATTAGAATTTTGCAGCATACCACTTATGAAAAAAAAAGAATACGAAAAGCAAGAGGATAAGATAGAGGAAATGGCAGAAGAAAAACGGCAAATTTATAAGGAAATAACGAAAAATGAATTTTTAAAAGAGATGAAAACAGGGGGGTTTTACGCTGATCGCTGCAATAAAGCTTTATTTCAAAAGATAAGCAGAAAAAACAACGCAGCTATGAGAGATGAAGTAGCAGAAGAAAGCTATAAAATATTGCTTGATAACGGCAGGGTTAGAAAAACATTTAGATCAAAGACGGGATCAGAGCCGGCTTAAAATGACAGCAAACAAAGATCGGGAAATGCGGATTTTGAATTTCAGGTTTTCAGACGTGAAGACAAAAAAATTTGTTAATCGATTAATCTACTACGAAGACGAACGCATTTACGACGCACTCAGACGTAGGGTACAGAAATGGAAAGAGCCAGGCTTTGTGTTGGTGCAGAGTCTTGTTATGCCAATCGGAAGCGGAAAAACAAATGCGGGTATATATTCAGCGAAAGAGCTTGATCCTGATTTTGATATACCCAGTGTTGAGGACCTTACTTTTACTGCAAAAGAGTTCTTACCTGCCGTAAAAAACATAAAAAAAGGCCAGGCCAAATGTTGGGATGAGGGAGGACTCGGTGGTGGAGATTCAAGGGATTGGAGAGCGAAAATAAATAAAACGATTAATGAAGCTATGCGACTCACAAGGTTTAAGCAAGGCTATATTTTTATTATGCTCCCGCTTGTAAGTATGCTCGATGTCAGGATAAGATTGCTGTGCAATATAGAGCTTGAAATGGTCGGAGTCCATCATTTGAAAAAAGAATCATATGGAACGTTCCGAACCCTCTCTTTAGCCGATGACGACCGAGGGAGGTATAACATTATAAAACAGTTGCCGATCCAATTCTCAAATACTGAATCGTATAAATTTATGAGTAGTTTTTCATTCCCACCCCTTGAAAAGAAAGTATGGGATCAATATCTGAAAAGGAAAAAAGAAGCGTTGGAAAATTTAGACATTGATGAAAAAAGCGATGAAGATAACATCGAACCCACTCATTCCACAAAAAAGAACAAAATGAGTGAAATTATAGATTATGTTGATAAGGAGTGTCAAGGACTTGAAATAAAAGATATGATTGATAGAGTTATGATTGAATTTTTGGTTTGTAAACAAACTGCTATGGAGTACATCAATGCTTATTTGAATGTAAAAAAGAATAAAGAAATACATACATAAAAAATAAATGTTTAAAGATATTAGTAAATTAGTTTATGTAGAATTTATCAATAATTTTGATATAATATCTCATGTATATTTGCGTGCGTGCGTGTGTATTGCTACAACATGCCTTTTTCAACGAATACCCTCTGTGTTTTGTGCTAAAAAGGTGTGAAGTCGATGATCTTAAAAAGAAAAAGGAAGACCCCCAGAGCTAAAAGGTGGTAGGAGGGAAAAATGAGGACAAGCTCCAGGGGCCGTGACCATTCTAATTTATTTTCTTTTTTGATAGTTCCAACCTATGCCGGTCGATTTGGAAATTTAAAAGCAAGTTATTAACTATTTCCAAATCCTCTTTCATTTCTTTTATTCTTCCCTCCACAACTCCGATTCCTTCGCTGATGCGCTTAGCTTTCACCTTTGCTTTTTCAATTTCAAGTTCATTCATTTTCCACCTCTCTTTTTTCTCCTACTATTTTAGGATACTCTGGATATCTACAGTACTTTGGATGCTTTTTTTCTTCTTTATATTTGCAGAACTCAGGAGTATTCATTATCTCCTCTCCTTTCCAGTTTATCTCACTACAACAGCAGTCTTCTTCCCAGAATTCATCTCCTATATCTTCAGGAACTAAATACCACCCATCATCCCAATCTACGTTAGGTTGACAATGACGACATCCCCCAATTTGTTCAATTTTATGTCTCTTGATTAACGCAGCGAGCCTCTTTCTGTGCTTTTCTTTTATTTTCTTCATATATTCTTCTTCTTCTTCTTTACTTTTTTTCTTAACTTTTTTTCTTTTTGTATTTTTTACTATTTTTCTTCTATTTGTATCGTACATTCTACTTTGCCTCCTTGATTTTGTCTTCCATTCGTAGTCGGATAACCAGATTACCAATATCAGCCAGATCGATTTTTATCTGTCTTATCTCATTTTCCACACAATCTAATTTTCCAACCAATGCTGCAATTTCTAAGATTGCTTTTTCAGCTTTACCTTCATTCATTTTTATTTGTCCTCCTCCGCTTCAATGTTAAAATCCCCTTTCAATTTTCTTCTCATATCGTCATCTATTTCATATGTGCGATCTACTTTTAACTTTTCTACTCCCAACATTTTTAGAAAGTTCCATATTAAAAATATTGCCATACGAGCTTCTTTTTTCCTCTCAAAGTCGGGCGTATAATAATCCTCAATATATGCTTTTAATAGCCCAGTCTCTGAATAAATTATTTCTTCATCGCTAAATCTCATCTTTTCCTCCCTCTTTCCACCATCTCGTCAAAATCATTTTTTGTCTTTTCCCTTTTATTATTCATTTTACACCTTACTTGATCCTTTAGAGAATAAAAAAAATCCTTTTTGTTGTATTTGCTTTGAAACAAAACAATCATAACAAAGACCTTGATATTTTCCTGGCATCTGGTTCAAATACTCATATCTGCGACATTTGGAGCATATACCAAGCCCAAATTCATTTATTTTGGTTTCTTTGTTTTCATCGTTCATTTTTTTGCCTCCATTTTTTAACATCTCTTTTTCTAAATATTCAATTCTTTTTTCTAATTCCTCTACTTGTCATCTAAATATCTAATAAATGACACCCATTCATTCCACTTTTTGACCAAATCGTCAAGTTCATTTTCGTTCATTTTTCTTTTTCACCTCTTTTCTTCCCAAAATCTTATTACTAAATATAAAAAAACAAAATAAATATATACTACCAAGACCAAAAAAGATACACGCATATTCATAATATCCGCACAACACTTCGTAAATACCGCAGACAACCAAGAATATCATGATTGCTGCCATTATAACTTCAATCGAAATCATTACTCCATCAAGTAATCTTTTTATTTTTCTTTTGTTTATATCGTTCATTTTTTCACCTCTTTAATTTTCGACCCACAAACCAGGATCATCTATGAAAATAGATATTGGCTTATCTGCTCCATATTTCTTTTTCAACCTATTCAGCTTTTCCTGAATTTTTTCCCATGTTCCCGAAATTATTATTGTTTTGTTCATATCTTTTCCTCCGATTCCTTTTTCTTTTTACTTATTTTTGTCTTTTTACCACGCTGCCCAGGTAGAATACCATTACCCCCCTTAAAATTTTGTGGTAACCTTACGGTAACCCTTCTTTTAGCCGAAAATTCGAAATAATCTGAGAGGATATAATCCAACGTTTGGGATTTCGTTGGTATTTTCCTTTCTTTTTGAAATTGTTCAACTTTTTCGTAATTTGATTTGCTAATTTTCCCAGCAAGCCCTATTTTGCTCATTTTTCTTTCATCTCCTTCTTTTCTGGGTCCCATAAACCTTTTATCTGGCCAGGTTTTTCATACTTGCTTGATTTCTGTCGAACTTCATAGTATTTTCCCGTTACTGGGTTATAAATCCCTTTTCTCTTTTTTGTGGTCATTCTTTCACCTCAAAATTTCTATCGATATGAAAATGCTTAAACTGATATTTCAGCTGAGCTACCGTTTTTTCGTCTTCGAGATCAATATAATTTCCTTCCATGCCATGCTTTCGTTCTATATCCATCGCTTTGAGTTTATAGCCGATTTTTCTTCGCTCTTTTGGATCTTCGGCTAATTGTTTGATAATGATCCGATTCGGAGAATCGATATATCCTTCTCCTCTGACAGACTCCCATTGTGACTTTATTTTCCGCAATATCTCAGCTTCATACGTATCAGCCATTTCTTTTTCTTTTTCTATTTTATCAGCTCTAATATAATCAATCAGTGCATTGTTATTCCAACCCGTTACTTCTTTCATCCTGAGTAAAGGATCATAAATTTCTTCTAATCTTCCTGTTATTTCATGACGAAATATTTCAGGATAATCTGCCGCTGGCAGTTTTGATTGGAGCAATCTCCAGTATAGCAATTTATTTCTTATATGTTTTGCCCTCTCGATTGATTCTTCTCCAATTTTTCTTATTTTTGGCTCTCCTTCTTTCATTTTGAAAATAATTGATCTCGATGCTAAAGTTTCATCAAATACTCTCGTTGATGCTAAAGCTTTAAAACCAAAAACATCCCTTGCAACTAAACCATTATCTGATTCTTTGCTTGCAATCATATATTTTTCGCCAGATCTATATCCTGACATAAAAATCGAATACATTTCTTCACCTCTATCGCTTTTTTTGTTGAAAATTTGTTCGGCCTGATCGACACAAACAGTAGGGTGATACAAGGTTATTTCCCGGCATAGAGCTGACGGAGTGATGTAAGCATGCAAAAGACTCCTATATGCTAATAAGTTTATTATTTCCAAGGCTCTAGTTTTTCCACTTTCGACTGGACCGATAAACTGCAGATAGGGAGCAAAAGAAAAATCATCCTGTCTGTACGAAGCTACGTTCCATCTCGTTAGAACTTCTATTTCATTCCAGTCTCTAAGGCATAAATGATCTTCAATAAATTTGCTGATTTCACCTGAAAGATCATCAAGTGGATTTTCATATGCTTCTACGTCATATGGCATCCAGAGTTCATCAATTTCTTCAGGAGTATAATATGTGAAAGTTGATCTTTTATTACATTCAGTGCAAAAAAGAGGACGCCCTTTATCAGAATGTATTTGAGCATCACATCTATCACAAACGTACAAATTTGTCTCTAAATGATCAATAATTTCACCCGTGATATCAACCCATGCTATCTTAGATTTTCCATCTTTATCCCTAATTTGTTCAAATTTTCGGATATTGGGATCATTTAATAATTGACAGTTAGGCTTTTTCATTTTATTTCATTTTCCGTGGTACGTCCCAATAGACGCTCCGACACTTAGGGCATGTTCTAGGTCTTTCAGCTTTTCTAATAAACCATTCGTGTCCGCACCGTTTGCACCTAACTTTTGTTATTTTGTTCAACCAATCACCATTTTTTTCAAGTTCTACTTTCATGTTAATATGAATATCGTATAAGTTTATATTATTTTCTAATCTATCACTATTATTAATTAAGACTATTAACATTATTAAGGTCGTTACGTTATAACATTAATATTATTAACAGTATTGTTTAACACTATGAATACTTATGACGAAAATATGAATACTTATGAATACTTTAAAATTGATTTTCCTTCGTAATATGAATACTATGAATACTATGAATACCTATACTATATTATAATAATAATAATAATAACACACCTCATCTTAGAATATCGTAGCCTCGACAAAACAGTGGGCTGTATATATGGTGCAAAAGTATTCATAGTCTTCATACTCTTCATTTCAGGCGTAAAAATTATGAATACTTCTTCATTTCAGGCGTAAAAATTATAAAAAAGTCGTCATCAAAGTCTTCATATTTCAACAAAAAAATAAAAAAAGAGGGAAAATATGTTATTATCCTCCCTTCAACATGGATCACAACAAATCTCTTTCAACTCTTCATAACATTCTCTCGAGCAAACTCGCCAAGTTCGCTCGTAGGGTGTAATTTCTTTCGAGAGTAATCCATCGCCCCTCTCCTTGAGGGATTTCCTTTCCGCAGTTAGCGCATATCATTTGTTCTTTCATTTTTTCACCTCTTTTTTATATCTCGTTGAGAAAATTTATAACTCCCTCATAATCATCTTCTTCAAATTCTCTGTTGTCCATCCCATTTCCTACATCTACCCCCCAAATACCCACTGCATTTTGCGCCACTTTTTTTTGCGGATATATCATCAAAGTAAGATATAGGGATTCATCAGGACGTTCATGCCACCATTCCAATATCTCTGCATCTTGTGAGAAATATTCTTCTATCTTTGTTCGATCAGACGTATTGTATTCATATACTTCTCCATCAATACAGTGAACCCAATGTTCACATATTTCCTTCCATCTTTCTTCTCCCTGCTTCCCAGGCTCAGGCTCGCCTTTCTTTTCTTCGTTTTTGTTTTTCATTTTATCATCCTTGCCTCTTGTTTCATTTTTATGAGATCTCTCCAAGCCTCCATATAGTCTTTATTTATCCCTACTGGTGTGCCTTCAACCTCTTTCGTAACTCTTTCTATATCTTCTTTTGTCTTTACTTCGGCTATTGCTTGCCCAAGTATTTCTTTTGCCCATTCTTGTTTTATCTCCTTCATTTAATTTTTCACCCCCCAAATTTTCATAGCTGTTGCTTTGTAATCTAACAGATCTTCAGGCCAGCAATCATCTTCATTACCATCAGAGTCGAAACTTTGAATATAAGAACGAATTTCATTATCGGTATTATAGACTTTTATTCTATATGTCCCGCCTCCATAGTTGAAAAAATCCCCAAATTCTATAAGATCTTCTGACTGATAACGTATCTCATCTCTCCGGTCCCATCTTTCCCTTTGCTCCCTGATCTCTGGCTCAGGCTCGCCTTTCTTTTCGTCTCTTGTTTTCATATGTCCTCAATATATGTATATACTTTTAAGTATATATAATTTGTGATAAATGCAATCAAAAGCTCTATTTATCACAAATCCCCTTCATTTCTCTTCGCTCCTGGCGCTCTCTTCCTTTTTCTTCACGCCTCTCTCCCGGTCCCAGTATGGACTTTTGCATTTTGGGCACCGCTCAGGTCTGCGATTTGGGTGCCGCGGCACCCACTCATGGCCGCACCGGAGGCACTTTAAACTCAAATACCATTCAAGGCCGCACCGGGGGCACCTTACCATGCGTTATCGCCCCTATTTTTCTCTTTTTTCATATATCTATTATGTCCTTCAAAGTATATATACTTTTTCCGCGACTTAACCCCTTTTTAACACAAAACCCCCCAACTTTCATTGAATTTTTATCTCTTTATAACAAAAATTACTTTTTTAAATATTTTTCTTGCTTTTTCAATAACACATCCAACCAAAAAAAGAAAAGAATGAATGGATCCACGACACTTAAAAAGAAGATAAACAAAACAGATACACATCACCACACCTGTAATAAATGTTGATTTTGCACATTCTTCAGCAAATCTATTTAAGATGTTTAGAATTTCTTCTCTAAACAAGTAATAAATAAATATACTTGTTATTAAAAATATTATATGGCACATTTCTTTTTTTGTCATTTTACCCCCAGATCTTCTCAAATTTCTTTTCTATACTAATCCACCCCATTGCTCCGCCATAGCTTCTGCAATTCCTATAAATGTTTTGCTTCTTATTCTGGTTCTTTCAGGTGATGGGGGTTCACGCCATATTTTTTGTACAGCTTTATCTTTTGTGATTAGCTTGGTTGGTATAAGTTGAGGGAGATTTTTAAGCCACAAGCCCGTTTTTTTACTCACAATTTCCCCAAATTGATAGGGTTGCACATACTGTGTAGGTGCGGGTATTCGTTCACGTGCGTATCTGTGCATAATTGGATTCTCAACTGCAACCCTGGAACATGGTGCATTCAACATTTTCAAAAAGAAGTCTACAGCATCTTTGAGTTTTTCCCATCTCTCAGGTCTTTTATGCAACCATTGGACGCCCGAATTGCACAGATAAGTACATGGCGGATGAGCAATTATTAAATCCCATCCTTCAAGATGGTTCAAAACATCATCCTTTATGTGCCATTCCTCATGTCCGCCGCTGCAGTCCTGGATATCGCAGCTATAAGCATAATGACCTAAATTTCTGAATGCCTTACAAACGACCTGGCTTTCCTCACATGCAATTAATACTTTTCCCATTTGTTTCACCTCCAGATCTCTTCAAATTTCTTTTCTACGTCGCTCAAGGAAACATGAGTATAGATCATCGTTGTATTTAGACTTGAATGTCCCAATAAAACCTGTATCTGTCGCATATCCATTCCCTGCGACAACCAGAACGTAGCCGCCGAATGTCTGAGAGTATGAAAATGAATGTCTTTATTGATCGCTTTTATAGCCGTTCTTTTTATTGCTTTTTCTAATGCTCTTGTGGTCTGGTCGATAGGCAGGTTTTTCAAATCTCTTAAAAGGGGCTTCGGAATTGGGACATATCTGTCTTTATTCCCTTTTCCTCCCCTTATAAAAATATAATTTCGTTCTAAATCTATATCTTTAGGCTTCAAATTTATAACTTCTGAAACTCTTAAACCTGCCAACATTCCCAGCTTAAATGCCAGCCGATGTTTAGGTTTTTCAGTATGCTCTAAGATATTCCCAAAATCTTCTATTGTGATCACCTCCGGAAGCCTATTTTTCATTTTACCACCAATCAATTTCCGTTAGCCCCTCTAAAAAATCATCCCAACTGTCAAACGCACAACTAAAACCCCAAAACCAACAGAGAATCATAAGCAAAATTTCTAATATAATTATCTCAATGGCTTCTTTTTTTGCCAAATTCTTAATTAATTTTTTGTTGCTTCTAATTGATTTTCTAAAATCATTTTTCATTTCTTCCCGATAGCTCATTTTATCCTGCTCGTTTTTCTCATGTTTTCCGAACTTTTCCATAAGATCTATAGTCGTAAAGGTTTATATTATATTCGCTTTTTGTATCAAATACGAACATTTTAAGATGGAGATGCAGGATAGGGGGATTGGTGAAACAAATGTCGTTGGATGGGTTGAGCATCTCCACCACTCTTTATTATGAGATTCATCCTTTATATTATTTTCTTTCTATTTATCTCTTTGCGTCTTAAAGCCGCTGGGAGGACTTGAACCTTCGACCTGCCGATCACAAATCAGCCGCTCTACTACTGAGCTACAGCGGCTAAGTGTTCCTTTTCTATTTCACTTGAAAGATGGGGTTAAGGGGACAATTTATGAAGACATTCTTTGCAAAATCATTTTGTTTGGCATTTATTTTTTTCTTGGGGTTTCCCACTTTTGGACAGAGCCATCCTTCTTATGGACTATCACATCATATCCAGTTTTGCGCAGTTTTTGGGCTTGCTTTATGGCAGTTTCTTTTTTCTGATAGATCTTGCTCGCCCTGGACGCACCTTCTTTCTTGATAGCCCACTCATCTTTCCTTGAGATGATATGGACTCGCTTTAAAACACTTTCCCCTAATTTTTTCGACATTTTTATTTCCCCTTCAGGCGATCCACGCCCCAATATTATCAATTCCTTTGAAAATCAGATCTTCAATCATAACTACTAACCTCCAACCCCCTCTTTTAATCAGATTAATGAATGGCGTATAATTTAGAATGGTAGGCAAAATATATATGATATTTGTGATCCATGCAATAATGGGCAAAATGATACAAACCAAAATACCAACTATAACCGACACAAAAACGGTAATGATAGCAGTAAAAATATTTACAATAGGAACGATCATTCCAATAGTATATACAATCAATAAAACTACGATCAGTATTTCAACAATCCCAAATATTGCCCCTCCCAAACCTATTTTCATACTATTCATTCCTTGAGCAATAGGGTTTATATTCTCTTCTGGGAAATATGTAACTATTGAAGAAATCAAAGGCATGAGAACAAAAATCACTATATAATCAAAGATTAACGCCATCGGAATTGAAACAATAGGGATTATTCCAATTATATTTATAATTGTCATAACAGCATAAACCCCAGCCAACACAACATCTAAGATCGCAACTCTAACAAATCCATAATATATTAAATCTTTATATCCTGCCAAATACTCCAAAATTGCCACACCCACGACCGATTGAATATATTTGAAAATAGGTTCTATATAGCTGGCTACCATAACAACTGCAGCAACAATTTTTAGAATAATTGTTGCGATGAGTGAAACGATACTTGACACGATGGGTGAAACGATAATTGACATAATGAATGAAATGATTGATGGGATGGGTGAAGCAATAATTGACACGATGGGTGAAACGATAATTGACACAAAGGGTGAAATGATATTTGATGCGACAATACATATAATAAACGTAATTAGGGAATTGAAAATTGACAGCCCCACAGAAATAACGGTAGCCAATAAGCCCCCAGCGTTTGCCAATGTATTAATAATTGTATTGATTAATTCGATTCCACCTTTTCCAAATGCAGCAGCTCCTTTCGCCGCCAGATCAGCGACAGGATTTTGAGCTGCCGCAAATTGTATTGTTGAATGAGCAGGTAATAACAAAAATGCGACACTCAGGAGGATTGCGAGCAAAGCCTTTTTATGCATGTTTACCCTCCCTTTTCAGCAGATATTCCCTGTTCCGTGCGGCCTTTTCTTCAATCCAGCACTTATAGCATAGCTGATCGGATAAATATTCATATTTTCCGCATTTTTTGCACCGACCGTATCCAAATTTGATGGTTTGGTTATTCATTTTATTTTTGCCTCCTTAATCTCTTTCTATTTATGACATTATATATCTTTCTTTTATTTCTTGCCATTAACTCCACCCCAGCGGATTAACAAATAATTTTAAGCTATGATCGTAGATAAAATGAATGATCCAAGCTATGAATTGCCAGATAAAATTAAAAGGGTAAAAAACGATATTCAGCCCAAATAGCACAATAGCAAAAATAAACATTCCAACGCCTATTAGCATTTCCAGAGGATAACCTACTATTTTGCCAAGCGGAGCGCTTTCTTGAATCTTTTGTAAGAACATCACAACCACACTAACAATTTCCGAGATCATAGTGATCTGAAGCACCTCAACAAACATTTTTAGGATCATTAAGCCGA
>Ga0209633_10003667_pt1 | contig 14119 bp, 19 predicted proteins | sample Cruoilmetagenom1_FD_187290 | JGI IMG/M metagenome (GOLD analysis project Ga0209633, IMG submission 187290) | Oil polluted marine microbial communities from Coal Oil Point, Santa Barbara, California, USA - Sample 1 (SPAdes) (version 2) | ecosystem: Environmental > Aquatic > Marine > Oil seeps ... | reverse complement strand
AAATGATCTTCTTATCGTTGACCGAAGCCTTAGACCAGCAAGTGGCCGTGTGATTATTGCTGTGATCAATGGTGAACTAACGGTAAAGCGCCTTATTAAAAAAGAAAACAACAAACTCTTCCTGATGCCTGAAAATTCAAACTATCCAATCCTTGAAATCACCGAAGATATGGAATTTATGATCTGGGGTGTGGTCACCAACGTTATTCATCCTTTGTAGAAAATGGATATAAATTATCTAAAGGGAGTGTTCTCTCCTATTTTTCGCTCGTTATTTAGCTTCTGTTTTTGCAACATACGTGCTGATTAACTCTGTTGTATTAATGAGCTCATTTGGTAATCTCCCCTAAAAATAGTTATCCCCCAAACCTAGGGGTATCTCACATGAGCCCTCCCCTTTATTCATAGGATGCACTAAGAAGAATCTCTTTGCTCAAAAATTGGACATATTAAAATCATTTGACAAAAGTTCATCACTAGTGATACACTTAAATAGGTAGATAGGAGATTTAAAGATGGCAACAAAGCACCCAAGACTAAACGTCGTCATGAACGAAGAGCTTATGAAAACTCTTAATTTCATTGCATCACATGAGGAAAAATCACTTTCAGTGATCGCTAAGGAACTCATAGAAGAAAGTTTGGAAAAAAGAGAAGATTTCTATCTTTCAGCTATGGCTATGAAGCGTGAAGAAAACGCTAAAGAATATGTTGCACACGAAGATGCTTGGACAGATTAATGTTCAAAGTTGTTTATATTGATACTGTTGTAAAAAAAGATATTCCAAAATTAGGCAAAAGAGAAAAACTTGTTATCAAAAAAGCTATTGAAACGCGCTTAACTCAAGATCCCGTTGGTTTTGGAAAGCCCCTTAGATATAGCTTATCTGGTCATAGGAGATTAAGGGTAGGAAGTTATCGAATTATCTATCGAATTGATATAGATCAATATCAAGTAGTCATCTCCGCGATTAAACATCGAAAAGATGTCTACGACAATTAAATCTCTGATGTATCAACCTTTTAACGACCATATATATCTGATCTATTATTTAAACAAGATAAGAACTAGCAGATAGGGACAAATCTTTCGCGTAAGCATGTAAAAACATATTAACATATACGCATATTCACATACCCTCAGATAACTAAGAAGATCATCTTGTTCCAGCTGCTGGAAGGAGTTTAAATATCTATTTCGATAGAAGGATATTAAAAGAATAAAAATATGTTTGTATGTTAATATGCTTTCACATATTTATGCGAACACATATTTCGCAGGTTGCACCCTAGATAACTCGTATATCTTTAATTAGTAAATAGCAGATAAGCATAACCTCTCGTATTAAAGCTAATTGCTCACATTAGCATATTTGTGCGAACACATACGCATATTCACACATCTTCAAATAAGTAGAAAGATTGTTTTCTGCCTACTGCTGGAAGCAATTCAAAGATCTGCCTTAAAACAAAAATACTAAAAAGTAAAATGTGCGAACGCATAAATATGTGAAGGCATATTAACACACTTTTTCGCACATATATGCGAAAGCACAATAACATATTGACATACTCTGCACAGTATATAATATCAAAGAAAAAGGATATTTTTATGATTATTACATTATTAAACCTCAAGGGCGGTTGTGGTAAAACAACTTTATCAATCCATATAGCTTCAACGCTTGCGCTAGCAGGGAAAAAAGTACTTCTGATTGACGCTGATGAGCAAATGAGTGCTGTAAATTGGGCAGGGAGTAGGGAAGAGGAGCCTATCTTTACAGTTGCGGGTATACCTTCTAATACCCTACATAAACAAGTAAAGCGCCTCCAAGATGATTACGACTTTATAATTATTGATGGTCCCCCGAGAGTTTCATCAGTTTCAAAGTCTTGTATCGTAGCATCTGACCTAGTTTTAATACCAGTTACTCCATCCCCATATGATGTATGGGCATCTGGCGAAGTAGTAAAAATACTAGAGGATGTTCGCACTGCCATTACTGATTACAAAAAGATTAATGCCGCAATCATTATCAATAGGAAGATAAAAAATACTAAAATAGGGGAGGAAGTAGAAAGCGCACTAAAAGAATATAATCTCCCCATTCTTGATACCATTATACATCAACGCGTAAGTTATGCTGAAAGCGCCGCGAGCGGAACTTCCGCTATTGAGGAAGATCCTGGTTCAGTGGCTGGCCAAGAAATAAAAACACTTGTAGAAGAAATTCTTCAATTTTCTGGCCTCATTAAAGAAAGGAAAGCAGCATGAGTAAAAGCAAACTTAAGATAAAGCCTTTAAGAGACATACAGAAAAGTAGCGACGCTTTAATTGAAAAATTCACAGATGATTGGGTTGGAGTAACACCTGATGAAATTAAGGAAAAAGAGGGCGACAAGCTACGTATCATTGAAAAAAACTCTCCTGTAACCAAGGAAGAACAGTTAAATTTAATTAAAGAATCAAGGTTCACAATTGTTATTCCAGCATACCTTCATACAAGAATTAAAAAGCATTGTGCTATAAACTCTGTGCCAATGAAAAAGCTTCTTACAGAAATACTTTTAAGAGAGTTTCCAGAGCAATAAAGCATATATATGTGAATATGCGATAGTGTCAATATGCTTTCGCACATCACTCTACAATGAAAACCTCTCTTTTCAAGCAATCACAGACCTTAAAGAGTGCGAATATGTTTTCGCATAATTATGCCAATGTGTGTATATGTGAGACAACGAAAACTTCTTAATCAAAAAGTATCACATATGATCAAAAAAGATCATTTTGCCCTTGCTTAATATAAAATTTGAGATAATATAAAAATGTAACAATATTTATAGGCATCTTTATGGCTAGAGCAAAATTACAGATCACCCTGCCAGAGGAACTAAAGGAAAAGGTTATTGCAGAAGCAAAGAATAAAGGTATTCCTACTTCCTTATGGATTGAATTACTAATTAAAAAACAAATAGAGAATATGAAAAAAGGCGAAAAAGTAATTGATTTAGGTATTTAACAAAACAGCCTAACTCCTGCAAGAGTTAGGCTGTGAAAAGTGTGCCAAAACAAGCAACACAAGTTACTCTTTAAAACTAGCTGTTTCTTCGGAAAATGTCAAGGTTTTATGCTTGTTTTTGGCTCCAACAGGAGAATAAAAATGAGCGATTCATCATCGCAACCGTATAGTGCAGACTATTTTATCAAATATAATCCGACACTTAGGGCCGAATTCGGCTCTCAAAATGCTGTGCTTTTATTTGATAGATTAGAGTACTGGTTTGAACGAAAAAAGAATCAATTTTATAAATTTATCGAACCTTGTGACCATCCTTTATGTAGGGAAGGGGACACATGGAAGGAAGAGCTTGGCTTTTCAAAGAAGGTTTTTAGAACCGCCTTTGATAAAATAGGCATTCGATATAAAAGTAAAACTGAGTTTGAAAAAGAATCAGATCCTTTCAAAGGAAAACTCTTTGCCTATTATCAAGATCGCCAGACCAAGAAAACAATCTTTGTCCGAAATAACTCCCTGTTAAATCTCCTTTATGCACGCTTAAACTCTATTGGTGTTAAAACAACGAATGCCATTGGAAAAGCAGTAAAGACTTCTTTCAAAAAGGGCTCGCCTACGGGGGACCCTTTGGGCTCCCCTTACGCGGGCGCGACTAAGGATAAACAAATAAATACTTCATTTAAAAAAGAGGATAATTGTTTTTCTACGAAAGTGGGTACTGGACAGATCAGTGATCAACAATCACAGATTGCCCTTGAGATGAAAGCTATTTGGGAAGAAGAAATCGGGAGTAGGGGGCTTGTAACCCTAACGCCTGACTTTTCTAAGAGGATGCTTAGGGCTTATGAGGAATTGTTTCAAGGGTCTTTGGACAATTGGAGAGTCTATTGCTTGAAAATAGCTTCCTCTAAGTTTCTCATGGGGGAAAAAGCAGGGACTAATTATCAGCTGCGTTTACCCGTAGCCCTTACAGAAACCTTCAAGATTCAGTTGGAGGAAGGGAGGTATGAGCTTTCAACCCGTGAAACCAGTCAAGACCGTCAAAGAAAACTCGAAGCTGAAAAGCTAAGGCTGATTGCGGTTAAAAAGGAAATGGTTAAAGAATCTATTGAAAGCCTTCAACAGGATAAGGTTGATCATGAAAAGAGGTTAATCATGAAGCGTGAGAAATCTTTATCCTTGGATGAAATGAAAATGCATAAGCAGGTTTTTGAAATGTTGAGAAAAGAATCACCTTGTGACAAAGGGGCGTGGTTCCGTGAAAAGGGATGGGATGATTTCAGCGTCAAAATAGACTTCCAAGTTTTCTTGTGGAATCAACTCAAGGCCACTTTGACAAAAGAAGAACTTGAAAGGCCAGACCTTGAGGAGAGAATTGAAAAATTAAAGAAAAGTTACTCTTTTATTACTTTGAAAGATGCAAATCAGTAAGTTTTATGGTAGTAATAACTTTTAATAAATTTGGATAATACTTGTGGAAAATAAATTTATCTACCTTATGATAAGTTGCGTTATTCTTACTGGAACAGCTTGGTGCCTTGCTCCATCTCAAATTCAGTATGTAGGAGTAGAGTTCTCAGTTGGTTACAGGCTTTTTCTTGGGAGTTTAGCAATAGGATTATATGCTATTGCAAAAAACGAACCCCTACCTAAATTTTCTAAAGGGAATATATCACTACTTATTTCTAATGCTTTTTTTCTGTATGGAATTAATTATATGCTGTGTTATTCAGCATTAAATTATATTCCTTCTGGTCTTGTTTCTTTAGTTGTTTCCGCAATGATAATACCTAATATATTACTGGGATACATAGTTTTAGGTAATAAAATAACTCTAAAAGGGGTTGTCGGAGCACTTTTTTGTTTAATAGGATTAGCAATTGTTTTTTTCTCTGATTTAGGGAGTCTAAATTTCTCTAGTGCTATTTTGAAGGGTTTTATTTTTAGTTTTTCTAGTATTTTTCTTTCTTCTTTAGGCTCGGTGTCTGGTGGAAAATTGATAAAATCAACCAATAGTCTTTATTGGGTTACGTGCTTTGCAATGTTTATTGGTTCCATAAGTGTTATAGGGTTTGGATATTACATAAACAATGAATTTATATGGTCATATGATATAAATTTTCTGCTTCCTCTATTGTATCTAAGTACATTTATAATGGCATTCATAATGGTTATATATCAGCGCATAATATGTGCTTACGGGGCTGAAAAAGCTTCTTATATATGGATTTTTACACCTGTTATTGCTATTTTTATGTCAACTATTTTTGAGGACCTATTATGGAGTAAATATGTATTTTGGGGAATGTTATTGGTTATTATAGGCAGTTTTATAAGTCTATCTAAAACTCCCAAAGAAAAAAACATCAAAGGTTTGAAAAATGAATTTAAAAAATGAGTTGCACCATAAAGGGGCTATGGAATATGTTTTAAAAGATAAAATTGTTGAAGCTTTTGACATTAGAAGTTTAGAGAGAGAGCTTTTTCAACAGGAAAAAAAATTTGAAGCTGTGGAAAGAGGTGATACGGAGGAAAGTTCCTCCTTATTTTGTCTAAGAATTAAAAAACCTGATATTAATTCATATACCTCAAAAAAAGTTGAAGAGTTTTTAAGAAAAAAAGAGTTTATTTCGTTTTTAAAAACTCAAACGGGCCTAGAACATATAGAAATAGATAGATGTCAGGCACATGTTTATCAAAAAGGAGATTTTCTATCCATTCATAACGATACTGAAAGCTGTCCTGATTATAAATATTCGTGCATTTTATTTTTCTCTGATGATTATGAAGGAGGTGAATTCAAAATATATAATGATGGAAAAAACTATATTTTTAAACCTAATTATGGATCACTTTTAATTATCAAATCGGGTTTAATGCATGAAGTTTGTAAAATTACAAAAGGTACCCGAAAAGTTCTTGTTTTCTTTTTAAAAACTAATATTTAGACTTTAAAAAGTCATATAATAATTTAATTTTTTCAGGTATTTCTTTTTGTTTTTTGTATATATAAAAAATTTCTACTGGTGAAGACTTTAAATTCGGTAGTATTGGTATTAATTTTTTACCACTTAATTTAACACCTTCCTTTGAAATCGGGGCAACTCCCAAACCTCTTTCAACAAGTCGCATCATTCCAATTCCAGAGTTAATCTTTATAAGGGGTTCAAAGTTTTTTGGAAGGTGTTTTAAGTGCCAATTGAAGAAATCAAAGGTTTTAGCCCCTTTAGTGTTGAAAGAAATAATATTGTGTTTTTCTAGCTCTTCTACACTTTGTGGTTCTCCAAATTTTTTTATGTACTCTTCACTAGCATAAAGAGACATATCAAATGTTTGTAAAGGTTTTTGGACTAGGTCATTTTGACATTTAATATATGGCCTTATAGCAACGTCTATATTTTCTTTTTCTATGTTTGGTGTAGAGTCGGAACCGAAAATACTAAACTTAAAATACCTATACTCATTATTAAAATTCGATATTTCTAAAGGTATCCATGTGCTTGCATATGAAGTTGTAGTATTTATTCTAATAATATTCTCTTCTTTTGATAGTGAATCCAAAAACAATCCAATTTTTTCATCAAAGTTATCAATCATTTCTTTAGATTGTTCATATAATAACTGTCCTTCCTTGGTAGGGAATATTTTCTTTCCGCTAACACGAATTAAATTAATACCTAAGTCCTCTTGTAAGACATTTAACATTTTTGAGAGGCCAGACCTAGAAATACCAATGATTTTAGCAGCTTTTACGTAACTACCTTGCTCTATAGTTGCTCTAAAAACCTTTAGTTTATGTATGTCTATCATTAGAATTTTTCCTTAATGAAATATAAAAGATTATTTTTCGTAGAAAAAAGTATCTTTTTGTTGACTCAAGTGTTTAATATATGTATGTTGATGATAACACATTATGAATATACAGGGAATGAGCATGTTTAGAACTCCATTTCAGTTCAACAAAAGGTTGGAAAATAATTTTATTTATTTTAAGAGGAACGTGCTTTTTCTTTTAACTAGTTTTGTATCCCCTTTTATTCCTGTTTTGAGGGATACAAAAATAAAGCACCGTCGACTTGTAACCTCGATAGTGTGCTTTAGCCCAACTAGCTCGGATGATGGGAAATCATCTTCCTGTAATGAGAGTACCTCTCCGAGCACTTTTTTTCAGGCTATTTCATTGGAATCAGCTGGATAGGGTGGGGATATGTCAAACAGGAATTTAGAAACTTTACCCGCTGCCGTTGCTGAGATGGCCCAAATCTCCCTAACTGGTAATATTGTGCCGCCGATGTGGTTTAAAACTATTACATTCGAAAATGGTAAACCTGATACAAACTCTATTTTAATACTTTCTGATATCGCATACTGGTACAGGCCATCTGTTGTGAGATGCGAGCGTTCTGGTTCGATTATTGGACAGAAGAAAAAATTTGCCGAAGATATGCTTCGTCGATCGTATGCTGATTTAGAGGAGCAATTTGGGCTTTCAAAAAAACAATCACGAGATTGCCTGATTCGTCTTGAGAATTTAGGTGTCATTCGCCGTGTGTTGAGAAATATTAATACCTCCACGGGCATGAGAAATAACGTTCTTTATATCGACCTTTTGCCCTCCGTTCTTCAAAAACTAACGGATTTATCCGCCCAATCTGTTGATATCCTTGATGAGAACACCCCTAGTAACTTTAAAGTTACTAGGCCCTTACATCAAAGTTATCAGGGTGGTGACATAGATGTTACCACCATAAAGGAACATAGATTACCTTCAGAGATTTCATCAAAGAATACTCCTCTCTCATCTGGTGATTCGCGGGTTGATGCTTTTTTTGCACCCAAGAAAATGGAGAGAGAGAATTTTTCTAATTCTAAGAAAATGATTGAAATTTGGAATGATCTTATTCCTGAGAAGATCATCAGCGGAGCCAATAGCTATCTTTCAAAGCAACTGGAATCAGCCCTTAGGGACCAGCTAGATGGTGATTTATCTTCTTGGAAATCGGTCTGTGAGAACTTCAATTCTTCGAAGTTTCTTATGGGGGAGGCCAAAAACCAACGCATGCACCCTAGTCTTTCTTGGCTTCTTGACCCCAAAGAGCCACGGGTTTCTCGAGTTTTTCAAAAGCAACATTATACTTTTGGTGACCGCAAGATGGAAACCAAGGCTATTGATTTCGATTCCGCTGAACAAGGGATAGAGGCGATGGACGAACCAAAGATTTCAAAGGATGTGCGTTTATTTATTTTTCATAATAATCCTGCTTTTTATAAGAGCTACGTTGAAACCGCCACTGTTTTTAAAAATGGAGAAGAGCTTCATTTGATCGCTCCCAGTGGTTTAGCGCGGGATAAAATACAAGAGCAGTGTTATAACGCTTTGTCTGATTTTTTAAAGCACCGCTATCAACTAGAATTGGTGATTAAAACCAAGGAAGAGGAGGCCTCATATACCCTTAAAGAATATCCCAAATGAAAAACATTGTTTCATTTAGGAAATATAAAGATGATGAAATGTTAGATTAAGAAGGAAATAAGTAGATCAGTTAGCTATCCAAAGCTTGGACGGCAGGCTAGCTAACTGATCTGACGAATGAATAGGATCATTCTAACCACCCCCCCGCGTATCAGACAAAGGAGCAAGTATTTAATGATATCACATGTTATAGAGAAAATTTCAAGTAAATTCGCAATTACAGATGCAATTGCCTCTAGTTTCACGGGTTGTTTTTTTAGATCAATTCAAACCGTGAAGACCATGCCAGTTAGTCTAAGTATTTCTGGCATCCCCTCATTTTCCCAAGGGCGCACTTTTGCTTGGTGCCCCTTGGGAATCTTAGGACGGGGAGGGATGTGATGAGTTTTCCGAATCTGTTTATATCTTCTTTAAAAGTGATTCGCCCGAAAGAATATGGGGTGATTGTTCTTACCTTAATGGGTGCTGCTTTCGTTTCTAATTCAAAGGCCTCTATTATTGATGCCTCATCTTTGAATGAAGGTATCTTTTCTGAGGCTTCAAAAAGCAAAAGCTTTTCTCTTCTCTCTTCTGTTTCAAGCTCTCTTGTAGAATTTTCCCAAGACAGCACAACCCGTTTTGACGTTGAAATAATGCGGCGTCAAAAACCCCGTGAGCTATTTTCTTCCTGTTTAGTAGCTCACTTTGAACCTCCCTGTAAAGTGACCACAGTGTTTTCCTCTACGTCTTTGGCGAACACTGTGGATTTGGAAGGTAAATATAAATCAAGATTAAGGGAGAAACTCATGAATCAGCCGCTTAAAGAAAGTATCACAGAACCTGATCATTACGTTAAAGGGCGTTCCATAGAACCTTTGGATGTTATTGAATCTTGGAAGCTCATGCACCATGTGGCTTGTGCCTTGAAATACATCTGTCGTGCTGGCAGAAAAGAGTGCGAAAAAGCTGACTTAGAAAAAGCAATATTTTATCTAGACCGTTTCTTGCGGAATGGCACGTCAGCAAGATCTGACTGTTATATGAACAAAAGGAAAATCTCCGTTGAGAAAGTAGCCCAAGATTGGCGGCTTAATACGAGCCTTGAATTGGCGATTATGCACCTCCATTCAGCGACCCTATCGACATCCCCTTTTTATATCGAAGAGGCCAAAAAGGCCATCAATGTCAGGCTAAAGCAACTCAAGCTTATTGCTCAACAGAATGCGGCAAATGAAAACTCTAAATCCTTAGCGAAAGGAAAAAAGAAATGAAGCAGAAGCTAACTCTAAAAAGAATCCTCTCCTTGAGCCTTATCCTTGGCACACCCACAGTTTGTCATGCATCGGCAGATTTAGATATGTATCTTCAGGAAGCAACTCTCTCCCAAGAAGAAGCAAAAATCAGAGCAGGGCGGGAGGTCGGCCGACTCTGGCTTATATCAATGCCTCATTTGATTTCTGAAGAAAAGGACATTGTAACGCAATACCTTCAAGCAGGAATGCAGCGAGATTATGCAACTTATAAGGCCCTAGCAGAAAAAATTAATGAAGCGGATGTCGTCGAGTGCCAGGCGCACCAGCAACTCTTTGAGGAACTGGCAAACGACGCGCGACAGAAAGAGGGAGGCCGCTAATGTCTTCAAAACATCGCATTGGATTTGACCTTGAAGCACCGCTTAAATTCTTTGGGCTCACAAAGGACGAAATCGGATTATTTACGACGGGCTTTGCTCTCTTTGTGTTTTCTTCAAATAAAACCCTTGGGGCGTTAGGCATGTTAGGAAGCCTGCTCCTTGTTGTTGCTTTGAAGCGTTTTAAAAAGCGAACCGCTGGCTTTAGAATCGGAAGTTTTATCTATTGGCATTTGGGCTGGATGAAGGGGCAAAATACGCTTCCCCCTTCTTTTGCTCGGAGGATTAACTAATGAAGCTAGATATAAAAAATAGCGTGACGGCCAATCTTCTTAAACAAAGAAACTTTTCTTATAGCGTTTGTGTTTTTTTAATGGCGGTTAACTTAATCTTGCTTGCCAAAGTGTGGAATAAGAATGACAGGATCATTGTTATCCCTTCGATGAATGAAATGGAACATCAGTACCATTTTGATGGGAAGCATATTCCCGATAACTATATTGCTGATTGGTCTTTTAAGCTTCTGGGGGATTTATTTACGGCAAATCCTAAAACCGTTACCTACAAAAATACTCAGTTTTTGAAATGGTCTTTAAGCACTTCTGGCTTAGCGGAAGATTTGGGGAAGTCAGCTAAAGCCTTAAAGAAAGATAATATCAGCACGGCTTTTTATCCTGAGAGTCACAGTATTAATCGTGATCTTCAAGAGGTTCAAGTTGACGGGCGCTTCTTAACATTCTTTGGAAAATCTAAGAAACCAATTTTGACCCACAAAACATTTCTCATGTCTTGGCAGCTTATGCCAGGAGGACACATGGGGATTAAATCACTAAAGGAGCTTAAAGATGAAAAGTAGAATAATGCTGGCTTGTATTTGTGCCACAAGTTTGAATGCCGCGACAGAAATGAACGAAAATAAGGTCTTGAATTTCACTGTTAGTAATACAGGACTCACCCGTATTTCCATTGAGAATGATGTTATTAAGGATATGTTTGTCTATCCAGGAGGTGTTGAGGAGAGTATTTATCCGCATAAGTCAGGACATATCTTTCTTGCCCCTGCTGGTGTGAGTGGACCTATTTTTCTGACGGTCATTTCTAGTGATGGTGTAACGCAAGATTTAAAACTTAGCTTGTCGAGTAAAACACCAACGCCTCTTATTTTAAAACGCAAGGAATCCCCTAATGCTTCTAAAGAACAAATGGAGCGTTGGTTGTCTGTTGCGCTTCTTGGAGAGATTCCAAGGGGATTTAAACGAGAAAGTCCTAAAAAAGATAAGCGTGTCACGGAAAAGGCAACAGCCCGTGAATTTGATCGTTTTTCCAATGGCCATTATAATATTGCCCTTTGTCAGGTGGTTTCCAAATCATCAGAGCCCATTTCCCTATTAGCAGACCTTTTTGTTGATCCCAACGAAGGCGGTCGTCTTTCTGAAAACACCCTTGCTCCTTATGGGAGCACAAACCTCGTCATTATTTCAAAAAAGGAGAAATAAAATGAAAAAAAACTTCAAAAAATTAACGAGCTATTTAAACAAAAAAGGCACGGGAGCTTATTTATCTCTTCTAGGCGTTTTATATTTTTCGGCTACGGCTGAAGCTAGCCAACTCGCAGACTTGGATGCAGCTTCTAAATCAGCCGTTGCTGTTATTGATGGTCCACTGGGATATATCGGGACATTTGTTGGAACTGGAATAGGTCTGTGGGGAGCGCTGCAAAAGGGGTCTTTGATTTTAGGAGCGTGTGTATTGATCATTGCAGGGGCGTTCGTTTGGAATCTTGACATGCTTCAAGCGCGTTTTATGGGGTCTTAAGATGAAAAGATTTTCAGAGTTCTTTAAAAAGGGTCCTGCTGATTCAGGCCCTTTGGTTAGAAAGAAACAGATCATTATAATCGTTATGGGTCTTACTGTTGTCTGTGGCTCAGTCTTTTTCTTACAGGCGGGGGTTAAAAAAGTAACCCGTGTTGAGAAGAAAGTTCAAAAAGCGAAGAAGACGGTTATTGGTGATGTTGTTGATGCTCGCGATATTTGGGCTGCTCGTCTTGAAGGACAAGTTCTAAAGATGGCGGAAGTTGCCCAGAACTTTAAAACACAAAATGAGCTTCAAGAAAAAAGACTAAAAACCCTTGAGGATGCCCTTATGGCTCAAGAAAGGGGCAAGTCTAAACCTAATCCTACAGTGAAGGACAAGTCTCTTGGAAAAACAGTCCAATCAGCAGGATTTAATTCATCTGGCTTTAAAGCGCCTATGAGACCACAAACGGGGACTTTAGGGAATACATTTCCAAGTGGAGGGACAAACTCACCATCAGGCCAGCCTGTTAGACCTTTTAAGAAAATTCTTCATTTTAGCGTTGGGTCGGAGGATAACTTTCACCATGCCAATGATTATGTTGTAGCGGGGACTTATGTCAAAGCTGTTACCACCTCAAAGCTTGTTGTTTCAACGTCTGTTGCCACCCAAGGAAACCCTCAACCCATTATTATGCGTTTAGCCGATCACGGGAATCAACCTCGCGGATGGAAATCACGCCTTAAGGACGCTGTGATGATTGGAAGTTGTTACGGGGATATTTCATCAGAGCGCGCCATGTGTCGCATTCATTCTCTTTCTTTTATAGAAGCTAGTGGTCGCAAAATAGAAAAGAAGGTTGAAGGGTGGATTTTTGGAGAAGATGGTGGCGCGGGACTTCGTGGAAAAGTTGTAGATAAAGCTGGCAAAGTTGTTCGAGAGGCCTTTGTGGCTGGCATGTTATCTGGACTGGGTGATTTTTTTAAAAGTTCTGCACAGAGCTCCGTTTTTCCTGTTAGCCCTTTTGGTCAAACCAACGCCTTAAAAACAGATGATGTCTTAAAAAGTGGAGCTGCACAAGGCGCTTCTAATGCTCTTGAAAAGTTAGCTGATTTTAGCATTAAGCGTGCGGAGAACATGAGTCCTGTTCTTGTTGTGCATCCTGGACGTGTTGTGGATATTGTCTTTAAGAAAGGCTTTGATCTAAAAAGTCTGACAGCATCGCCTTTGCGTGCTGTTAGCACATCATCAAATTCTTCGGGAGGAAATTAAAATGAAGAAAATACTAGCACTTGTTTCGTTGGTTTCATTAACGGCTTGTTCAACCTATCAGGAGAGTTTTGACTGCCCTGTTGGGGAAGGAGTGCGTTGCGCCTCTATGTCGACTATCAACACTAAAATGGATAAGAATGAAATTGTCTTAGAGCTCGATCAACCCCTTCAAGAGAGCACCTATTTTGGAAGTGATTTTAGGGTAGGGGCTGTGTATTAAAAATGATTAGGGAGCTCAATCAAAAAATTTCCTCTTTCTTTGGGGAAGGATCGCAAGGTGTTAATACAGATCATATTCCATTGAGTTTCATGAAGGTTACTGTGGATAAATTTTGGAAGTATCTCCCTTATGATACCTACGACTGCGAAACACAGCTCTTTTTAAACAGAGATTCTACAGGTTTCGTTCTGTTGGCTACGCCAATAGCGGGCGTTAGTCTTAATGACCAAAACAAGATTGATAAGTTTTTCAACCAGAAGGGAAATCTACCTGAGGGCTGCTCAATGCAGTTTCTTCTTGTGGCCAGCCCTCGCATTGAAAAGCAGTTAGATTATTGGAAGAGTTATCGTAGCAATCCTGATTTTCAGGCTTTAACCCAAAGACGCTATGATTATTTGAAAAAGAAGGCTTTTGATAAAACGAATCCCATTCGAGATTTTAAAGTTCTTATTTCTTATACACTGCCAAATGTAATTGCCTCTCCCATTGAAAAGGAGGACCTCGTTCGCCTTAGAGAGAATCTTCAAGGGTCTTTTGAAAAGATAGGTCTTTATTCGAGTGTCTTAGATGACAAAGGCCTCATTAGAGAAGTTGGTAATATCCTAAATTTTGAAGAGACAAGCAAAGATGATGAGTGCTGGTATTCAGAGCATGAGGAAATCTCAAGGCTTATTCCATCCTTTGATATTAATGGTCGTATAGACCAAGATGGTTTGTTCTTAAGGGACGATAA
>Ga0209633_10003666_pt1 | contig 14121 bp, 8 predicted proteins | sample Cruoilmetagenom1_FD_187290 | JGI IMG/M metagenome (GOLD analysis project Ga0209633, IMG submission 187290) | Oil polluted marine microbial communities from Coal Oil Point, Santa Barbara, California, USA - Sample 1 (SPAdes) (version 2) | ecosystem: Environmental > Aquatic > Marine > Oil seeps ... | reverse complement strand
ATTCTTCCTTAAGCGGGACCCGATCTCTGTACTCCGAGCATTCCTATATTATCGTATGATATATCACCGTAAGCCGGGTGCTCATTTGCTATGGCGTTCATTACATCACCCGGATCTTTGTAACTGAAAAGCGTTTCGTTTATCTCTTTTCCTATTTGCAAGAGTATCTCCCAGTCCGCTTTCGCAGTGCCGGGTGGAGTGATTGCTTTTCTTACTCTCTGCACCCTTCCTCTGTCGTTTGTAAATGTACCATCTTTTTCATATGCGCTTGCGCCCGGGAGTATTACGTGCGCAAGCCGGAGTGTCTCTGTAAGCATTACATCCTGTGCTACGAATAAAGAGAGATTAGAAAGCGCCTCACTAAGCCTTGGTTTATCCTCTTTCTTCACAAAGTCAAAAATATCTATCCCGGCTGTATATAGCGATTTAACCTTGCCTTCCATAATTGACTCTATGACCTCAAAAACCATGTTTGAGCCGTATGGATACCCGAGGTCCTTCACTCCCGTGCTATTGGGATAGGGATCCGAGCTAAGCAGGCCAAAAGTTTTTTTATCGTTTATGAGTCCAATGCTTGAAGCGATATTACTGCTCCCAAGTGTTTGACCCAGTTTTTTGAACAGATAAAGCTCTTCGTTAGTTAAAGCTGCTGATGTTATAAATGCGATTGATTGAAGTGGCTTACGGCTTTCTTCTAAGAGTCTAGTGGCTGAGAAGCTTACTGCCTCTTCCCAATCTGTTATCTCATACCCCTCGCCCTTTCTTATTATAGGATCCTTGAGGCGTTTATCCGCGTCCTGTATATCCGTCCATTCATAGCGGCCTCTGTCACAAATCCAGTAGTCGTTTACGTCAACATTTGTTCTTGGTCTGACTCTTGCAACTTTTCCTTTCCTAGGGTCCACCCCTACAGTGATATTGCATCCGTTACTGCAAAGTGAGCAAACGGTGTCTGTAAATTTCCAGTACCAGACGCGCTCCTCATGAAGCGTGTCTTTATTAAGCAGCGCCCCCACGGGGCAAAGGTCGGTAACGTTTCCGGAAAGCTCGTTATCGAGATTCTTACCTGGAAACACTACGATTTTTTTCCTGAACCCTCTTCCTTCATACCCAAGCTCGCCCGTTTGTGTCACCTCTTCAGTAAACCTTACGCACCTTGTGCACATAATACAGCGGTTAGGGTCATAAATTATTTTATCGCTCAGATAATATTTTTGCCTGACCTTTTTTTCCTCAGGTCCCTCGAAGCGGCTATAACCGGGGCCGTGTGAAACAGTGGTCTTCTGCAAGGGACATTCCCCGCCTTTATCACAGATCGGGCAGTCGAGCGGGTGGTTAATAAGAGTAAACTCAACAGTTGCCTTTCTTGCCTCTACAGCGCGCTCTGAATCTGTCTTGACTATGAGCCCCTCTCTCACATAAGTATTGCAAGCGGGCATTACCTTGGGTACGCCTTCCACCTCTACCAGACACTGTCTGCACTGCGCCACTACGCTAAGTGCCGGATGGTAGCAAAAATGGGGTATATCCACCCCGATACGGGAGGCGGCTTCAATCAGATTAAGGCCGTCTTCAACCTCTAATTCCTTTCCGTCTATAGTTAGTTTAGGCATAGGGAAATTTATGGTAAAAACAAGAGTCCAGAGAATATTATCTGAGCATTATTGGCTTAGCAAGTTCAGGGATGCTTTTATCATTAAGACGGGGTTAAGATAACAGCATAAGCCGTTAATACATGTCTTTTTTCCCTGAGTCTTGGGTATATTTAATTCCAGTACTCAGGGCTTAGGGCTTTCTATCAAGAAATGCTAAGACCCGGCATTCGTTATAGCTGTAAAAGCCCGATTTTAATTCTTTTTTTAGTGCCATATGTTATAATTCAAAGTCAGAGACATGCGCTCAACTGTACTTAAACCTATCGGAATTTTCCTTTTGATAATTGCTTTATTAGCGGCAATCCTATTCTTTTTGGTACAAACACGCTATTTTAGGGAATTCGTCAGAGTAAGTGCAAACTCCGTAATTAACGCACTCACCGATCAAGAATTCTATATCGACAGCATAGAAGGAAATTTTTTACGGGGGGTCGTACTAAAAGACGTTAGCTTTAAAATCGACGGTCAGGACTTTCTTGATATCGATGAAATTTTTATAGATTACTCTCTTCCCTTGATGCTCGACAGCTCTACTCTTTTCAGCAAGCTGATCCCGATTGACAGACTTAGGGCCAAAGGGCTTCGTCTAAACCTGATCTATTACCCCGATAAAACATGGAACTATGAGGTGCTCGAGCCCTTTAAACCTCAGGAGTGGAGGGACCCCACAGATTGGAACATCTTTATTCAAAACGCCAAAGGGGCCGATGTCAGAATATTCGTAAACGACCGTATCAAAGACGAGCTCATCGAGTACGAGATTAATAATCTAGATTTAAGTCTAAAAATCCTGAAATTAATAGAAAATATAGAAGTTGAACTAGATAATGGAGACCTGATTGCCAGATATCACGATCAGGAAAACTTTGAAATCCACCTAAATGAAGCCTCAGGAAAAGCTACATACTCAATAAACGAAAGAATGGACAAACTCGATATAAAGCACCTGAGCTTTCTTCTTGGCCGGGCGGATGTCTCTTTAGAAGGCACGATCAAAAAATTTGAAAACCCGAGATTCAATTTCAAGGCTTCCGCTTCAGGTATCGATCTTGGAGATGCGGGGACCCTGAATCTAGAGATAAAAACCAGAGGTCTCTATAAGGACTACGAGGAGATCGATGGCACGGCAGAGCTTAAACTTGTAGATTCATTGCTTATGGATACCAAAATCGGAGGCGGGGTGGATAAAATTGTCATTAAGGGCAATGATTTGGATTTTACGGAGGGCACACTAAATACCGACTTTGGTCAGGCAACGCTTCAAGGCAGCCTTTATTTAGAAGAGATAATGGAGGGTACCGGACATAACTCTGTCGATATCAATATATCTCTTGAAGCGCTTCAGACAGCGGAAGTACTAAAACTCTTTCAGCAATCTGAGGATCTTACCGATGAGGAAATAGCTCAAAAATACAGCGCAGATGTAAATTCGAATATTAACTTTAAGGGCAGTTGGAGTGATTCAGAGCCTTTCAGCGCGCTTTTTGATTTTAAAGACCTTAAAATCGTAAGCGGTACCGTAGGTGAAATAAATCTCGTAGGACCTCTAAAATTAGCCGACTCCAAATTAGACTATGATTTTGATGTGAAGTTTTTAAACGCCAACCTGGCCCCACTTCTGGAAGATGATCAGTACGCGAGTGATCTGAGCGCGAGCTTCAAGCTAAAGGGGGTTTTGGGGTTAGAGGGGGAATTCCCTCAGAATTTCGAAGGCTCGGTTAAAGCCGAATTTGAGCCCTCAAGCATATTCGATATGAGTTTAGAGCGGGGGATAATCGATGCTTCGTTTAGTAAGAACGTACTCACTTTAAGATCGCTTGTTCTTGATTCCGATAAGATAGGCGCCAATGTGAGCGGAATATTCGGGAGCCCAGGGAGCCGCGGGATTAATTATGATATTGATTTTAAAGACCTCGGTGTTGTCTCTACATTTACCCCGGATGTTCAATTAACGGGCTCTTTAAATGCCAAAGGGAAATTGAGCGGTGATGTAGACGCACCTCAATTAACACTTACAGCAACAGGATTAGATTTTTCTTATGACAACGATGCATTGAAAATAAGACGTTTTGATTTCTCGGGCGATACTAATTTTGATTTCTCAGATCTTAAAATCCGCGCCGGCGGAACGCTGAGAGACACTTTTTTTAACGGGAGAGAAATCGAGACCGTAAAGTTTAATGCACAGAGCGCGGCCGGGGGTGTAGACGGTAAACTGAGCGTCTTGGAATCAAATGAGAGAAAATATTCAATGGATTTTAAGCTCAGGGATCTGATGGAGGATGAGACGTCACTTGAAATCGATAACGTTAATATCAACATTGAAAAGTCTGTCCTTACAAATAAGGAGTCTATCGATGTAAAAATATTCAAGGACAGATTAAAACTTAGCTCTTTTAATTTACATCATAAGGATAATTATATAATAGGCGATGCCGAGGTCGGATTCGACAACACTCTTCAAGCGAAGATCGAGCTCAAAAAGATCGATCTCCTAGATGTTTCGGAGCTCCTTAATTTTCAATTCCCGCTAAAAGGCCAGGTCTCAGGTGTAATCAATTTCGGGCCGTCTCTCAATTTCCCCGATGTAGATGCCAGTATTCAGGCGAATAACTTGCAGTATATGAATTTCAATAGCGACCGTATCACACTCGATATGTTGTTCTCAAAAGGCGATATTGATCTTGGGTTTCACATATACGATAACTCTAAGTCCATCCTCTCAGCTACAGCACAGGCCAAGGTTGACCTCACTCAAAAGGATTTCGAGAAAAGCTTTCAGAACACAACTTTCAATGCGAATATAAAATCGGACGGTATTGATCTCAGCCCCCTCATAGCTTTTAACGAGGAGCTTAAAACTATAGACGGGAAATTAATTATCGACCTCACCGCATCGGGCAGCGGAATGGACCCTAATGTAAACGGCAAGATAGAGGTCAAAGATGTAAATCTTAAAATGTACTCTCTTGCAAATAAGGTCCGGATACCAGAGGCTGTTTTTGAAATGAGTGGCAAGCAAGGAATACTTCATCCCCTTAGGATTAAGACTGAAGAAGGGGATGGGACGTTTGAGGGCAGCGTGGATTTTCGCACTCTCAAGTACACAGGCAAGGGTGTGCTCAACGGTCTCATGGTAAGGGCTACCCCGACCGATGTTACAGCAAAGATGTACGGGCAGATTGATGTTAAGGGAGAAATGTTAAACGCTCTCATCACAGGGGATATAACGGCCCGCGACATTGAAGTGATCGTTCCCGAAAAGCCCATAAAAATCGTAGAGAATATAAAGTTCGTAGACCACAGAGAGGCTGAGCGCGAGGAGTTTATCTATACAGATAAAAGAGAAACTGATTATTTCATAGAATATGTGGAGATGAAGCTTAATGTTGATATCCCTAAAGACTCTTGGGTTAAAGGAAGCGGCGCGAATATCGAGGTCGAGGGTAAACTTGAGATAAATAAGAAATTAAAAGAGCCCTACATCGTGACTGGAAATATAGATGTGGTAAGGGGCGAATATCAATTCATGGGCAAGCTCTTTGTCATCCAGGGCGGCACCGTGAGCTTCAGGGGCAAGGAAATAATAAATCCGTTTATCGATGTCAGAGCGCTCTACGAGATATCCAGCATCGAAGTTTATATAAACATTACGGGTACTGCTGAAAAGCCCAAGATTCAGCTCTCGAGCGACCCCCCTCTTGAGGAAAACGAAATAGTTTCATATTTAGTGTTCGGGACTTCCTCCGATACGCTCGGAACGGATGACCGTGTGGCTTTTCAGGAAAAGGCCGGTGAGTTTCTAGGCAGTATGGCGGTGGATGAGATCAGGGATATGTTCGGGGACCAATTCGCAGTGGATGTTATTACGATAAAGGGTGGACAGACCGGGTTTGGTGAAACCGGTATTGAGGTAGGTAAATACGTGACAGAAGACCTCTATGTAGGATATGAGCGTTACTCATACGAGCGCTTTTTCTATCAAAGATATTTCTTCAGCCCCGGGGTGCAGTCATCTATCGTAACCGCCAACAGAGCTGTAATAGAATACAGAATCTTTGATTTCTTAACCGTTGAGAGCGCGATCGGGGACGAAACGGGAGCAGATCTCTTCTTTAATTTTGACTATTAAGAACTTAAGACGGGCTACTTACTATTGAGAAATTTTCTAATCCCTCTTACGGCCTGCATTATTCTCATTTCATTTTCCACAAGTGCAAACCTTAAATATCCCTCTCCGTAATTGCCGAACCCTACGCCGGGTGATACCGCCACTTTAGCTTCCTCAATAAGGAGTTTAGAGAACTCAAGCGACCCCATATGCTTAAACTCCTCGGGTATTTCCGCCCATACGAACATCGTGCCCTGGGGTTTAGGTATGTTCCAGCCTGCTCTGCAGAGCCCTTCGACCAGTCTGTCACGGCGGAGCTTATAGAGGTCTCGTATCCCATCTACACAGTCTTGCGGACCGTTCAGAGCTGCTATGGCTGCAACCTGAATAGGCGCGAATATACCGTAGTCCATGTAGCTTTTAATCCTCTTAAGCGCAGCCACTATCTTTGGGTTCCCGACCATGAACCCCACACGCCAGCCCGGCATGTTATAGCTCTTTGATAGAGAATAGAACTCGACGCCCACTTCTTTTGCACCCGGAACTTCGAGGAAGCTAGGTGCTTTATACCCGTCGAAACAAAGCTCAGCATATGCGAAATCATGCACAACTATAAGCCCCGTCTCCTTTGCCAGCTCGTAGATGTCCTTAAAAAAGTCCAGGTCCACGGTATGGGTCGTCGGGTTATTCGGAAATGATATCATCAGCACTTTTGGCTTTGGCCATACTTCTTTTACGGCTTTTTCAATCGACTCTATAAGCTCAGGCCCCTCAGTTAAAGGGACGCTCTGGACGTCTCCCCTAGCTATAATGACCGAATACAGGTGTATGGGGTATGCGGGATTAGGCACAATAACCATATCTCCGGGCGAGAGTATCGAGAGCATGAGATGCGATATACCCTCTTTTGAGCCTATTGTGACCACAGCTTCGGTCTCTGGGTCAAGCTCAATTCCACGCGTTCTCTTATACCAGTCGCATATTGCGAGCCTGAGCTTGGGAATGCCTGCAGAAACAGAGTAGCGGTGCGCCCTTGGGTCTTCAGATGCTTCTACGAGTTTTTTTACAATGTGCTCAGGTGTGGCCTGGTCCGGATTTCCCATTCCAAGGTCGATAATATCCTCACCCCGTGCCCTGGCCCTATACTTTAACTCGTTTACTATGTTGAACACATAGGGGGGGAGTCTTCTAATTAGTGAAAAGTCTTCGAGTGTCTGCTGCATAGTATTTCCTTGTGCTTCCGTCTTGTCGTATTCTGGATAATTGTATGCGAATCCTTGACAATCTCAAGGAAACTAAGGGAGAATAGTTCTGGGGACGGGTAATGTTAAATAAAATATTCATATCTACAGCCGCTATACTGTTTTTATTACTACCGTTGTCTTCATTCTCAGATGAACTATATCCGCAGTATGGTAACGCCTCGTGGTACGGGAAATATCTCCACGGAAAAAAGACGGCTAGCGGAGAGAGGTTTGATCAGCACTCATTTACCGGCGCCCACAGAAGCCTCCCTTTCGGCACACTGGTAAGAGTTATAAATTTGAGAAACGGAAAAGAAGTAGTTATTACGGTTAATGACAGAGGGCCGTTCATAAGAGGGCGTATAATAGATATTTCCCGTGCAGCGGCCGGCAGCATAGGAATCTTAAGCCGGGGCGTCACAAGGGTAAGAGTAGAAATCGTCTCTAAGCCTGAAAGTTAACCAGGTCCCGACCGCATGTGAGTGCTAATCTTTAGAAATTGGCTTCCTTGTGTTAAATTTCTTTATATGCGTATTAAGGCATTACTACTATTGATAGTTCTTCCTGTGTTTTTCTCGTGCGGCAAAAAATCTGTCGATACTACAAACGTATATGAAAGCAGCACCGAGGAAAGGCCTTATGTAACCGAGGGTGATACGCAAGTAGGCATCGCATCCTGGTACGGGATCGACGAGCACAATAATTATGCTGCAAGCGGAGAGAGGTTCAGTAAGTACGCCTATACCGCTGCTCACAAGAGTCTCCCCATGGGTACTGTTGTTCGCGTGACCAATTTAGAGAACGGGCGTGACGTCGTAGTCAAGATAAACGACAGAGGGCCCTTCGTCGGGGACCGCATTATTGACCTATCGCATGCGCCCGCAAAAACGATCGACATGATACAAAAAGGTACGGTCAAGGTGAAAGTGGAAGTAATGTCGACGCCTTCTTTGAGGAGCGGCAGTTATTTTGACGCTCATTACACCGTACAAGTCGGGTCTTACAGAGAGATGACTGCGGCTATGGGCGTGAAAAGAAAGCTCGATATAGAATACGACGAAGTAAGAATCGAAACAGTGAAAGTCGGGGGGGATGATTACCACAGGGTCAGGGTCGGCAGATATTCCAGTGAAAAAGACGCTAAGAAAGCAGCCTCTAACCTCAGAAGACGCGGCTACGGGGGAAACGTAATCCTCGAATGATCTTTTCGTTACGGATTCTTCGCGATTGATCCTGTTGAATGCGGACTCTTAATACAATTAAACATATGAAATTGTTGAGTTTTCCAATGAATAATCTAATCTTAGCTTAAGTACAATGCCGATTAGGGAGTAAAAATATGAACCGATTCGTAAAATCGCACGGGCTTGGGAATGACTATTTCGTCATGGACGCATCGGACCTTACCTTCGATTTGAATCCCGAAATCACAAAACTCCTATGCGACAGGAATTACGGTATCGGGTCTGACGGCATACTTCTCTTGGTCCCCTCAGATAGAACCGATTTTGGTCTCAGGATACTTAACCCTGACGGGAGTGAAGCCGAGAAAAGCGGAAACGGGCTCAGGATTTTCGCAAAGTATCTCTACGAGCACGGCCATGCCCATAATCAAAAGTTTACGATCGATACACTGGGCGGCATCGTTTCGGCAGAGCTTGAGGTGAAAGACGAGCGGGTGCCTTTCGTCACGGTTGAAATGGGAGAGGCAATCTTCAGGAGCACGCTAATTCCGGTTAGCGGAGAAGACAGGGAAGTCGTAGACGAAGAGCTCATTGTTGAAGGAGAAATATTAAAGTTCACAGCGGTTTCTGTCGGCAATCCGCATTGTGTTGTGTTTATGGACGAGCTTGATGAGGGTTATATCAAACTCTTAGGTCCGCTGATCGAAAACCATGAGATGTTTCCTAATCGCATAAACCTTCAGCTTGCTAAGCCCGTCTCAAGAGATAGGGTCGAGATTCTTATCTGGGAAAGGGGGGCTGGGTATACGCTTGCTTCGGGCAGCAGTTCGTGCGCCGTTGCTTCAGCCTGTGTAAAGAACGGACTTACGGACCGCACTGTAACCATATCTATGCCGGGAGGAGAGCTCGATATCGAGATTAGAGAAGATTGGACGATCAAGATGAGGGGCGCTGTGGAAGAGGTTGCAGCGGGTTCTCTCAGCAAAGATATGCTGGATAGAATTGAATCTCTTTCGTAATATGAGCTCCATTGGCTCAAAATCAAAATGAACTATCTAAACCATGAGTAAGCTCCTATTAACCGCAGACACCGTTCTTCCGATCTCTTCTCCTCCCATTAATGATTCGGCAGTCCTTATTGAAGATGGTGTTATTAAGGACATAGGAACCAGGCAAAAACTCATGAGGGCCAATGATGGTGTAGAAATTCTTGAGCTCGGCAGCGGCATCCTCATGCCGGGGTTTATAAACGCCCACGTTCACCTTGAGCTTGGATGGATTAAAGAGAAAATAGGGGTATTTCAGGGGTTTACAGGCTGGCTCAAGCAAATTATCAGAGCAAAGAGAGAGCCTATTGCAGAGAAGACCATAGAGAGTTCAGTTAAAGAGGGAATAGAGGCGCTTATATCGAGCGGCGTCACAACCGTAGGCGAGATTTCCTCTTACGGAGGCATAGATAAGCCCTTTTTAAAACGCTCAGGCTTAAGAACCGTGCTCTTTAGAGAGGTGCTGGACTCAAAAGATGAAACGTCTGACTTAAGCAATTTTGAATCCGAACCCCTATTCGAGGAAAGGCTCTTCCCGCATGCTCCTTACTCCTGTTCACCCGGGCTTCTTAAAAAGGTAATTCAATCTCATGAGAAGAGTAAAATACCGCTGGGTATCCATCTTGCCGAAAGCCCTCATGAAATGGAATTTGTGCGCGGGAAAGAGAACGCTTTTGAGAGTACGATATTTCCGATAATAAATAAAAAACCCTTTTCAAGAAGTATGGCCGAAACTCCCTTCTCGTATCTGGATGAAATGGATTTTTTTGACGGTCCCGGAGTTACTACCGTACATATGGTTCAGGTGAAGCCAGAAGAAGTTCACGAGATACGAAATAAAAATGTGGGCATAGTCCTTTGCCCGAGGAGTAATTTGTTTCTTCAAGTGGGCGCACCTCCCCTGGAAAATTACCGGGGTCTCGAAAGGCTCGGTCTTGGGACCGACGGGCTTTCGAGCAACTATAATCTGGACTATTTTGAAGAGCTCCGCTCGCTTCATCTCTTGATGTCACTTTCTTTAGGGAAAGACGCAGCAAGTAGATCTGTTTACTGCGCTACTCTAGGCGGCGCCAAAGCACTATATATAGAAGATAAAACAGGCAGCATTGAAAAAGGTAAAGAGGCCGATCTCATCTTTCTTAACTCCGATAACCGCTCAAACGATCCCTACTTGTCCGTAATATCGTCTACAAGTAAGAATTTAGACATGCTTATGGTCCGGGGAAATATTCTCTACTCCCGGACATAATTTGGGTCATATGGCTGAAATGACTGACTTGTGCAAAACCCTCTTTGTATACGGGACTTTACTCAAGGGTGAGGAGAAATGTCGGTACCTGAGTGATTGCCCTCTTATAAGATATATTGAAGTTCCCGGGAGTCTGTATGATACGGGTAGCGGCTATCCGGTTGCGCTATTTGAGGAGGAATCTGAAAATATAATCTCTGGCGAGCTTTATTTGATGCCTGACCCCGAGGGGAAATTAAGAAAGCTCGACCAGGTTGAGCAGGTGGAATCGGGATTATTTGAAAGGGTTTTGTTAAACCATAACGGTATGGAATTTTTTACTTACCAGGCGGGAGCTTCGTTTAAAAACAGAATCACGAATGAGCACAGGATCAAGGAGGGTAGGTGGAGACGATTTTCATCTCTGGCCAAAACCGAACCATCTGCGTTTGCGCTAAATTTTGAGATATTACAGAAGAAGGTTTATAGAGAGCCGGCTTCAACACAATCAGATGAGCAGATATACATAACAGGAGACATACCTGTGTTAGTCACTGCCCCTCACGCTACGGCCCATGTGCGCATGGGAAAGCTCAAGCGTCAGGAGTTTTTCACCGGCGCCCTTGCCAACCTATTACATAACATTACTGGTTGTCACGTACTCTATACAAATTGCTTGTCTGAAACCGATCCCAACTACTATGACAATTCACCGTTTAAGACCAAACTCTCAGAAATCGTAAGCGGGTCAGATTTTAAGTTCCTATTAGACCTTCACGGCACAGGACCCGGACGAAGGGTCGATATATTTCCAGGCACAGGTAAATCCAGGGAGTTTCTTCTAGGGAATGAGCATTATTTCGATGCGCTCTTGAGTTCATCAGAGTCTTTCGGCATAAGTATCGGCAGAGAAGATATATTTCCTGCGGCAAAGCAGATGACTGTTACAAAGTATGCGGCCAGGAAGCTCTGTGTTCCTTCAATGCAGCTCGAGATAGTTCGGGAGCTGAGAGACCCCGGATCATCACCGGAGGGTTTTGAAAAACTAGTACAATTTATAAAGGATTTTATAACTCAACTTTCTCTCAGCTGATCGGCCAATACCATGCTTATATGCTTAGTTTGTCTTCCCGTAAAGTGTTCTATCTGATGACTGCAAGAAAAGCCCGAGACCGCGACTATAGTATCGTAGGCGGTATCTTTAACCTTCGGAAATAGCCTGTCTTCTCCGATCGCTCGCGATACGCTATAGTGCTCGCTCTCGTACCCGAAGCCCCCTGCCATACCACAGCAGCCGGCCCCGCTCGGCTCTGCTTTACATCCGGACATTGCCAAAAGCTCTAGTGCCGTATTGTCTCCAATCATCGAGCGCTCGTGACAGTGACCGTGATAAAGAACCTCAGGCCCTTCGTTTTTCCATTTAATATCGAGTTTCTTTTTTATATGAAGGCTGTACAAAAACTCTTCCAAGAGATAGCTGTTATCAGCCAGGGTCTTTGCGTATTCATCTTCGGGTAACAGGTAGCTGTACTCGTCCCTGAATGTCAGTATACAACTGGGCTCAGTGCCGACTATCGGTATTCCTTCGTTTACATAAGGAAGAAGTATCGATACGTTCTTCCATGCAAGACCTTGTGCTTCTTCCACCATTCCCTCACTCAGCATCGGTCTCCCGCAGCATACTCTTTTCTCTTCGAGAATAACCTCAAATCCTGCCGCTTCCAGAAGCCTTACCGCAGCCTTACCAACCTCGGGCATGTAGTAAGAAGCCCACGTATCGTGGAAATAGACTACTTTCTTACCATTTTTATTAATAACGCTCTGGTTTCTCCTCTTGAACCAGTCGGTAAAAATTTCGCTCGACACTAATGGAAGAGTGCGCTCAAACGTAATTCCTATTTTAGACAGTATTGTTTTTGTTATGGGATTATCGATAAATAGGTTCGATAGTCTTGGGACATTCGAAGAGTATTTGCTCATCTTGTGAATGTGCCCAAAGAGCCGTCGTCTTAATGATAGTCCATGTGATTTATTGTAATGAACCTGGAATTCAAGCTTCATCTTTGCAGCGTCCACGCTCGACGGACATTCAGTCTTACAGGCCTTACAAGATATACACAGATCATAGACTTCATACATTTCTCTGCTCGTAAGCGCATCTGCGGGTAAGTCCCCTGACAGCGCTTCCCTAAGCGTGTTCGCCCTCGCTCTTGTTGTGTCTTTCTCATCTTTAGTTGCCTTAAATGAGGGGCACATTATGCCCTCTTCTAACTTTCTGCATACTCCCTGCCCGTTGCACATCTCCACAGCGCTATCAAATCCCAAATCTTTAGACCAATCGAGGTAGGTTTTTAGTTTTATCGTCTCATAAGACGGCCCGTAGCGTAGGTTTTCCGTGGGAGATAGCGACTCAACAATCTTTCCGGGATTAAGACGGCCCTCGGGATCAAACGCACTCTTTAGCTCCTTCATTGCTCCGTATAATTCTTCTCCGAACAGCCTCTCATTTAGGTAGCTCCTCTGTATCCCGTCCCCGTGCTCACCGCTCATTACGCCCCCAAGCTTTTCCGTAAGCTCAAGCGCCTCTTCACTCAGCTCTTCCATAATCTTGACTCCGCCCTGAGTTTTAAGGTTAACGAAGGGTCTTATGTGCAAACAGCCCGCGCTCGCATGGCCGTAAAATGCAGCACTCGTGCCAAGCTTTTTTGTGAGCTCCCTAATGCTGTAGGCATATTCAGGGAGCTTATCCACCGGAACAGATACGTCTTCAATACACGCAATAGGCTTAAAATCACCTGGCTTACTCACGAGTAGCCCAAGCCCCGCTTTTCTCACGTTCCAAACGTTTGCCTGTGCCTCAGGCGTAAGCGCCACACTCCCCTTAAAATGAGTCTTTCGTCTCCTAAGTGCATCAATAAGGTTTCGGGCCTTTTTGCCGATTTCTTTTTCACTGGCTCCGTAAAACTCTATGGCCAGGATTGCCTCGGGGCTGCCATCAACAAAAGATAGCATCTGAGAAAAACCGGCGTGCTCTCTAGTTAGATCGATTAATATTCTGTCAATGAGCTCAATTGCAGAAGGTTCGTGCTTCAGTATAAAAGGGACGGACTCCATAGCTGTGGCAAAGTCCTCAAACTGAAGTATAGTCAGGCCTCTGAGCAGAGGAAGTGGCTCAAGCTTAAGCGTAAATTCAGATTGAATAGCGAGAGTACCTTCAGATCCCGCAAGCAGCTTGGCCGGGTTAAACGGTTCCTCCAACATGTAGTTTAAGCTGTAACCCGATGAGCGGCGCCAATGGCGTGGGAAGTTTGCCTCAATAGTATCTGTGTATGTATTTCTCAGGTTTTGTAGCTTTGTGTAAAGTAGCGCTGCTGAATCGCTCCCTTTTGATTTTCTCGATATTTCATTCTTTGAGACTGCTTGCAGGTCTAAAAGCTCTCCTCCTGCTGATATGATCTTTGAGGCTAGGACATTGTCTCCGGCCATTCCGTACAGGATGGAATGCGCTCCAGTCGCGTTGGTACCGACTACCCCTCCGAGCGTTGCTACCTTTGAGGAAGAGGGGTCCGGACCGAACATCAACCCGTGTTCTCTTAGCTCTCGGTTCATGTTGTCGAGATATATGCCCGGTTCTACTCGAGCTGTCTTTGAAT
>Ga0209633_10003665_pt1 | contig 14121 bp, 8 predicted proteins | sample Cruoilmetagenom1_FD_187290 | JGI IMG/M metagenome (GOLD analysis project Ga0209633, IMG submission 187290) | Oil polluted marine microbial communities from Coal Oil Point, Santa Barbara, California, USA - Sample 1 (SPAdes) (version 2) | ecosystem: Environmental > Aquatic > Marine > Oil seeps ... | reverse complement strand
GGTTTTCCTAGCTTGAATTCCTTTTGTAGAAGAATTAATCATTGTGATTAAACCTGATTGTTGCAAATAATTAAAATAATCTAATAATAAAGATCTAGATATATTTGTTAATGCTGCTATTTTAGATATATTTGGTTTAAACGGAACGCTTTCAGATATAATTTGTAATAATTTTTTAAGTTTTGCTATTGTACTTGGCTTTAATTCTAAATATTGAAGCAAATCAACTTCTAAAACAATATTAACAACATTCAATAATTTAAGTTCAAAATCAATTTCTTTATAAAAAGGATAATAGCCTTTTAAAAGATACTTTTTAAAATAAAACAAAGGGTTTTCTAAATCAATTTTAACTTTATTTTCGATAACATCTTCTAATGAATATTTAGGGAAATCAATATTTATTTCAAATAGTAAATATTCCCTAAAAGACATTCCGCTTAATGTATAATGAACAGCACGCCTACTCAAGTCTCCATAACCTTTCATCACATCAAGTATTGAGCTACCTGTAAATACAATATTTAAATCAGGAATGGTATCATAAATATGTTTTATCTCTCCAGACCAATTTGAGTATTTATGTATCTCATCAATATAAAGGTGTTTACCTCCGTTATTTCTAAAATCTAAGGCAATTTCAAAGAGTGATAACTTATAGATGAATAAACTATCTGCCGATATGTAAAGGTGTTTTTTGGTATTTTTGCTTTCTTTAATTTTTTGGAGTAATAAAGTTGTTTTACCAACACCTCTTTGTCCAGTAACTGCTATAAGTCTATTTTCCCAATTTATCTTTTGATATAAATATCTTTTTTTTGATAAAGTAGTTTGTTGTAAAAGCCTATGATAGGTATCAATTAATCTTTGCATAACTTGTTTTTACACTTTTTATATGCAAATATAAGTAAAATTGTAAAGTATACTAGTCAAAATGTGTTTAATTTTGACTAATGTGATAGTCAAAAAACATATTATTGTTGTCTATTCAAATAATCATGAAAAGAATAACGAATGTAGATTTCTGATTTCAGAACTCAAAAATCATTAATCGTTGTTCTTGAATCAAATGAAAAAAATTAACCAATGATGATTGATGAATAACGAGTGTAGAAGTAACACCAATTAAATCTAAAACCATTGTGCCCAAGGAATTCTACTCAATACAAATAACAATGCTAAGCCATAAAAAATTGCAATGGTTTTAAATTTACTAGTATCAGTCGTTTTCTTTTTGTGTTTAGACCAACCAATAGTAATAAATACAATAGCTACAATCATCATTAAGGGGTGTTCTACCGCAAGTAATCGAAGCTCTGCTTCTTTCATAGCACCACCCATACCCACTTCTTTTAAAGCTTTATATGATGGTGACATAAAATACCAGCCCAACCCAATCAATAATTGTATATGCATTACTATGAGCGTAAATAACGATATACGCAAATCTTTATCTGTAAACTCTTTGTTTTTTGTTAAACCTATAATTGCATTTATAGTTGCAAAAATTAATAGTATAACTACTATATATGCCCAGTAAGAGTGAATCATTTTTATCATGATGTGTGTTTTTTTAGTTGAGCAAATGTAGTGAATTTTGAGTATAAAAAAATCCCACTTAAAAGTGGGATTTTTAAAATATATAATCTTTATTGATTATTAGAATCTAAATGTTACAGAAGCATTCCAAGTTCTACCATAACCAAAGTAAACTCTATTTCTTACATCAACACCTTTAAAATTAGCTGTTGTATTGTCATCAACATGAACGTTTGTAAAACCATCAGAAATATAAAGTTGATTAGCCACATTATTTACATTTAATCTAAAATTAACCTTCATTTTATCTTTTACATTTAAACGATAAGAGATACCTGCATCTAGTAAACTATTACCAGGTAATTTTAAAGAACCTAATGCATTTGCTTCAGGTGTTGTAAAAGATGATGCATTAATTGTTGGATATAAATCAGCGTTATAAAATTGAGTTATATCAAATTTTAAAGCATCAGTAACCTTATATGATAAACCTAAACTAGCCAATACTTCTGGTGAATCACCTACTTTTACTCCTTCTAAATAATATTTCACATCAGAAGCTACCAAATTATTATCTTCATCATATTCATTCCCGCTAGCATCTCCTTTGTACTCAAAACGTCCAAGAGATCCCATTAAATCAATAGTTAATTTGCCGAATTTTGCTTTAGTTTCAAGCTCAATACCTGAATGTAATTGTTCTACACCATGAATTTGAACAAAGTTGTTTCTTACAGAACTTCCTCCTCTTATATGTCTGTCTTTCCAAGATGTTCTATACACACTTAATTTTATATTGTAATTTTCATTTGTAAATCCATAACCCGCTTCAAGACCAAATATTTTCTCATTGGTTAAAAAAGGGTTTACATCATTAGTAGTAAAGCTAGTATAAACACCTCTAAAGAAAGGTTGTTTAGAGTAATAACCTGTATTAAAGTAAACATTATTTTGTTCGTTAATGTTCCAGTTTAATCCTCCTTTAATATTTCCACCTAGAATATTTTCAAATCCTGATTTTTGATCAGTGCCGTTATGAGTCCCTAAATTAAAATAATCTATTCGTTGAAAACCTTGTTGAGAAACACCTGCTTGTAAGAAAGTAGAAACCGCATCTGTTTTATATTCCATTTGACCAAAAGCACCTAACCAACGTACATCTCCATCATTATAATATTCTATTTTTTGTTGGTCGTTAATATTAACCCAAGGGTTAAAATCTGCTGAAGGATCTACAAATGAAGTAATGTTTCTATCGGGATTATTTCTATCTCTACTATCAACATAACCAGAACCCCCTAAAAGATTAGATACAACTCTATAATGTATTCCTTTATACGTTCTAGCATCAATACCTAAATCCCAACTAAAATTGTCAGAGGCATCATTATGAAAATTAATAATTCCACCATACCAGTTATGTGAGTTCATTGAAGCTCTTCTGGTCAGACCATTTCTTCTGTCGTTTACTAAATCACCTTCTCTATCATCAATTGGAAAACCATGATTACTACCACCTGAATTCCAATTTACTATATCGTCAAATCTAATTAATCCATTAGTATCTTTTAATCTAGAATCAAAATCTCTAATCCCACCTACGCTACCAATGGGTCCTGAACCACCACCACGTCCCCATGATGCATATAAAATAGTAGATAGACTTGATTTTTCAGATAATTTTAAATCATGATTTAAAGACATTACTGGTTTGTGATAAAAATTTCTTCTAAGGTTGAATTCTTCACCATTTAAATATCCCCACGAGCTATTGTATTTATTACTTGGCTCATCATCAGTACCATATTTTTGGTACGTGGCTATAGACTCAGCAAAACTTCTTTGATGGTGCCATTGTGGAGCACCTGTAAAGGTAAATTCAAAAGAGTTTTTGTCATTAAATTCATAACCAAAACCAATAAAATAATTATGCCCTTCAAATTTAGTGCCATCAACATAACCATCCCCAGTCGTTCTACTTAATAAAATAGATGTTGATAATCCGTTATCTAATAGGCCTGTTGAATATGAAACTTTATATTTTTGATAGTTGTCATTACCAAAACTAGCCCCTACAACTCCTCCTTCTTTTTGTTGAGAAGTTCTTGTAACTACATTAATTGTACCTCCTACAGAAGAAATTGCCAATTTAGAAGATCCTAAACCACGCTGTACTTGTATGGCAGAAGTTACATCTGACAAACCTGCCCAGTTAGACCAATAAACTGCACTATTCTCCATATCATTTACAGGCACACCATTAATTAATACCGCAATATTTTCTTGACGGAAACCTCTAATAGTTATTCTTGCATCTCCAAAACCACCACCAGATTTAGTTGCATAAACAGATGGGGTTGTTTTTAAAATCTCAGGAAATTCTTGAGATCCTAATTTTTCTTGAATAACTTCCGCTCTAATAGTAGAAACTGCTACTGGAGTTTCTCTATCTTTAGCGATATCAATAACCCCTTTTATAACCACTTCTTCCAATGTATTATCAGATGTCAATGTAATGGTACCTAAATCTTTAGTCTCACCAGCAGCTACATTGTAACTAATATTCTTATTTGAGTATCCAATAAAAGATACATCAGCAGTTCCTGAACCTTCAGAAACTTTTAAAGAAAACTTCCCGTCAAAATCTGTTGTGGTACCATTGGTAGTCCCTTTTTCAACAATATTTGCTCCTGGAAGCGGTCCGTCTTCAGCAAAAACAGTACCTGTAATTGTCTGTGCATAAATGGTTGACGACATTGCGAAAAATAACATCACCATTAGTAATTGAGTAATTTTTTTCATGTATAAATTAGTTTAAAATTTGTCCAACAAAAGTAAGTATTAATATTTAATTCTCTTTAAGAAAATATTAACATTTTATTAAATAATTTTTACAAATTGTTAATAGCTATTATTAATAACCTATGATATTAACTCATTAACAATCATATCATTAAATTAACCTTAATAATTGCAAGTTATTTTAGGTGTTTACTTTAAACTGTTGCTAATTTATTACTTTGTTACTATTTGAATATAGAAACAATAAAAAGGTATACACAAAGTAAGGTACGAGTAAAGCTCCCCTCTTCGGATAAAGAGGGGAATGAATTCGCTCGTTTATAAAGGTTTAAATATTAAATAAAACATATTGAGCGAAGAAAGGGGAGATTGATAACACTAATCGTTATTGTTAGCTTTAAATTTAAAGAAAAGGTAATGTAATCTGAGCTTTTCAATCCCTCCGTCCACGCCAAAAAAAGCGTGATCACTTCCCTTCATCAAAGGGAGGAATTCATAACTGATTTAAAAATTTTTAGATTATAACCTGAGTTCGGCTTAAGATTTATAGATATTTCTTCGCTAATTCTTTCCCTAATTCTACTCCAAATTGATCAAAACTGTAGATATTCCAAATATATCCTTGTACAAATGTTTTATGTTCGTACATGGCAATTAGAGACCCAAGGTTTTTGGGGCTTAGCTTATCCATTAACAAGGTATTTGAGGGTTTGTTACCTTCAAAAACTTTAAATGGTAATAATTTTTCAATCTTATCTTGTTGATTGGCAGTTTTCAATTCTAAATGAACTTCTTCTTTTGTCTTTCCTAAATATAATGCCTCTGCTTGAGCATAAAAATTTGCCATCAACTTATTATGATGATCTGTATTGCCGTATAATGATTCTGAAAAACCTATAAAATCTACTGGAATTAACTTTGTGCCTTGGTGAATCAATTGCATAAAGGCGTGTTGTACATTGGTACCTGTATTACCCCAAATAATATTTCCAGTCTGATAATCTACAAGATTGCCATCTCTATCTATAGATTTTCCGTTACTTTCCATTGATAATTGTTGTAAATAAGGAACAAGTTGCGTTAAATATTGTGAAAACGGAATCACCACTTCTGATTCTGTTTCAAAAAAATTGTTATACCAAATACTAATTAACGCTAGGGTTACTGGAATGTTTTTATCAAAATCAGCCGTTTTAAAATGGGTATCCATTTGATAAGCACCAGTAAGTAATTGATCAAAATTATCATACCCTAAAGCCAAACTAATTGATAAGCCTACAGCACTCCAAAGCGAATAACGCCCTCCAACCCAATTCCACATGGTAAAAATATTGTTTGCTGCTATTCCAAAATTAATTACCGATTCTAAATTGGTAGAAACCGCTACAAAATTATGTTGAATGTCTTTTTGCGTTGCTCCTTTAGATAAAAACCATTTTTTTACGGTCTCAGCATTGGTCAATGTTTCTTGTGTTGTAAATGTTTTTGATACAATGACAAACAAGGTAGTTCCTGGGTTTAAATTTTTTATCGTTTCAAAAACATGATCACCATCTATATTAGAAATAAAATGTGTAGTTAAATGATTTTTATAATATTGTAAGGCATCAACCACCATTCTAGAGCCTAAGTCAGAACCGCCAATGCCAATATTTACAACATCAGTAATTGATTTACCAGTATAACCTTTATGTTTTCCTGAAATTATTTGTGCTGAGAAGCCTTTTATTTTTTCTAGTGTTTGATCAACAGCATTCATAATGTTTTCGCCATCAACTATAACTTTGTTTCCTGATTTATTACGTAAAGCAGTATGTAAAACTGCTCTGTCTTCAGTTTCATTGATACTATCTCCCGAAAACATCTTTTCAATAGCGTCATTTAAATCGACTTCATTTGCCAATTCAAATAATGTTGTCAACACCTCATCATTAATTCTGTTTTTAGAAAAATCTAAAGTAAAATTTTCGTGCTTTAAAGTGTATTTTTCTTTTCTATCACTATCCTTTAAAAAAAGTGATTTCATGTCAACATTTTTTAGCTCTTGATAGGTGTTTTGTAGCTTTTTCCAAGCTTTAGTTTGTGTAGGATTTTGATTTTTTAATGGCATAAAACGGAGTAAATTTCTAAATACAAAAATACAAATTCCCAATTGGTATTTATACTTTAAAAGTATTATTTATTAGATGTTGTGCATTTTGACTATAAATAATAATTAATTGTCTGTTCGAGTGATTTTGAGGTACGAAAAATTGTATCGAGAACTAATTTAAAACAAAAAGAACAACTGGTTATTTATTAGATGTTTGATCTAATTGCTGCCTTAATGGTAGAATAAAATTCAAATAATCTTCTTTTAATTCCTCTTCAATAGGCTTTGCAGATGGTAATTTTTGTTTAAAAGGATCTACTTGCTTTCCGTTTTTCCAAAAACGATAACACACATGTGGTCCTGAAGTATTTCCTGTCATTCCTACAGTACCAATCACATCACCCTGTTTGACATAATCGCCTTTTTTGACATTTCGTTTTCTCATATGCAGGTATTGCGTAGTATATGTTGAATTGTGTTTGATTTTCACATAATTACCATTACCTCCTCTTCTTGCAGATGCAATTACAGTCCCGTTTGCTGTAGCCATAATTGGTGTGCCAACTGCCGCTGCAAAATCGGTGCCTTTATGAGGTTTTATTCTGCCGTAATAACGTATATATCTTTTTAAATTGTATCTAGATGAAATTCTACTGAATTGAAGTGGTGCTTTTAAAAACTGTCTACGTAAAGTGTTTGCTTTTTCATCATAATAATCAGAGATGTTTTTAGTAGAGTCAGTTACATATTTAAAAGCATAAAAAGGTGTTTTTTTATGTTCAAAATAGGCGGCTTTGATGTCACCAATACCTACTGAAACCGTATCATCAATAAATCTTTCTTCATAAATCACTTTAAATTTATCCTCTTTTTGGAGGTGAAAAAAATCTATCGCCCAAGCATAAATATCAGACATTTCATTTACCAGTGCATAATCCAACCCTGCCTCGTCCATCGCTTCAGAAAGAGAACTTGTAATACTACCTTTGGCTTTTTTTATTACTGTTTTTACAGGTTTTTTAAAGGGTTGAGCCTTGATAGAATCTGTAAAATCAATAACTACATAATCCACTTTATTAGGTTGATAAATAAAAACTAGTGCTTTTTCAGTGGTATCTTTTTTAGACAATATGGTATAAGGTTTGCCTGCTCTAAGTCTACGGACATCAAAAGAATCTTTAGAAGCTTCAACAATCTTGTGAATTTCAGGAAAATCAACATGGTTTCTGTATAGAATTTCTCCAAAATTTTCGTTTTTCCTTATCGTGTCTTCAACTACTTTATAATCATTATAAATATAACCAAACTTCTGAATGATTTTTGGAACTTCTTCTTTTTCTAGAACAGTTGCTTTATTTTTAGCTTCTTCTTTTTTACAAGAAAAAAATAAGATTAAAGTTGTGAATAGAAAAACGTTTATGAATTGTCTTTTTTGCATTTAATAATAAAAAACTACAAAGCTACTATTTTAAGCTAAACCTTCAAGTACCTTTTACTAAAAAATTATTGGAAATGAATTTTTTAGTCCTTTATACATGTTTAAATCGGCTCTTAATGACCCCACTGCTAGTGAAGCTTTAATTCGTAACGGAATTTTATTTTTATCATCACTAACCCAAACGGTAATACTTTCTTTTTCTTTAAACACTCTGCCGGCTTGTACTATCGGTCTGAACTTTACAGCAGCCACCTTACCAAATTTAGTAGTTATAACTTCTCTGCCTAATAATTTTAATTTAAAAGGAAAGTTTTTTTCATCAAAAAACATGGTGAGTTTAACTACATCGCCAGGTTTCATTTTACTGACATCATGACTTCTTAAAAAATACAAAGTAGAAATCATATCTTGAACATTTCTATGTGTAGTGTAACTTCCTTCTGTTTTATGTTTGTGGTCTTTAACCCTAGCTTTTTTAGCAGCTTGATTAAAAAGCACCTCTTTGTTTTTGGTATGCCCCCCTTCATTAATTTTTCTCAAAAATCTATAAGGTAATAATGATTCTTTATAGAAATAGGATTGGTAAATATCTTTTACTTTAAAAAACCAGCCTGTTACCCCTGTTGTTTTTCCTTTACCGATGATATGAAAAGCTTCCTTACCATTATTAGTGGTTTCTGTAACTTTTAATGTAGCAGAACCTGCGTTAAAAAAATTACTATAACTAACTCTGTATTGCAATACCTCTCCTTTTTTAAAAGCTTTGGTTTGTGCATTAGTAAATGTTATTGAGAAAAGTAATAGAAGTAGTATATATTTCTTCATGATATTTGGTTATTTATAACAGAAAATACAAATTCCGTTCCAAAAAATTAATTTACCTATTATTTATACGAAAAAATTAAGATAATATTTTATACGATATCAAATTTGTTACGCCCCAATTGTCTAATTCTTCAGCACTCCACAGTTCTGGAAAAAATATTCGTTTCTGATATTTAGGATGCATATATTTTTGCCAATCACTGCCACCAGTGGCTTCAGTATCTTCACCTTCGCTTAATAAATACTTGCAAGCAGCGTCGTAATGATGCATTACCCAATTGATATTTACGGTATAATCAAAATGACGCATGGCATTTTTCAAACCTATATCTTCTTTGATATCTTTAGGAAGACTTTTGTATTTATCGTACAAATTAATCTCATTATATGTTTTCATTAACCGTACCAATTCTCCTTTATATTTCTCTTCAAATTCTTTGAGTAGGTATGATTTTTTACCTGTTTTATGATCTTTACCTGCAGCTTGCCAATACATATTGTCAAATGCATGTTCATAAGGTGTATTTGTGTCTATGGTTGCTCTAAATCGAACATCAATTAAGTTGATAAGGTCTGTCGCACAAATTTCTATCATTCTGTATTGTGCTGATTGAAATCCGCTTGCGGGAGTTAGCGTGTCTCTAAATTTCATATATTGAGCTACTTCCATACCTTCGCCCATAACATCAAAAGAAGTGGAAAGCATATCAAAATAACGACTTATCCTACCCAACCTAGAACTAAAAAATTCTGCAGTAAGATTGGTGTGATGTGAAATTTGCTGCATTTCCCATAAAATCATTTTAAAAATAAGCTCATTGATTTGATGATACATCAAAAAGATCATTTCATCAGGAAAAACAGTCCGTTGTACTTGTAAGTTCAATAAAGCATCCGTTTGAATAAAATCCCAATAACGTATGGGTTTACTGTATAATAATCCGTCAAGATGTGTTTCTAAATCTTGACCAATAGCATCGTATTTGCTTTTTAATTGTTCAATTTTTTGCTCTATCTTTTTGTCCATAAATTTTTAAGTTTTTTATAATTATTACTAGAGATTCTTCACTTCACTCGTTCCTCATTTGTTCTGAATGACATTCTTCTATGAATCTGATTAATAATTATATTTGAATGTATTTTCAATTTTTAAAATTTTTTCTGTACGCTCTGTTATTTTAAACCTATCGTCTAACCGATGGTTTACAATCCAAATAATCTTACCTTCAGAACAAAGTAACCAGGTTGCTTCTTTTTGAATTAATGAAAGTTTTTCGTCTTTAAAATACTTGCTTATTTTTTTCTTGCCTTGCATTCCTAAAGGATAAAAATAATCGCCATTTTTCCACTTACGAAGTATCAAAGGCCATTTTACTTTGTCTTTATCAATAAATACCGTATTTAAATGACTAATTACATTGTCTTCTTTTAGTTCTGAAATTCTTAGTTTGATATCATCTGCCTCAATCGATGTTTGATTTTCATCAATAGAAAATTTTAAATCCTTTTTTTTGGATAAATTTTTTGATACCACTAAAAGGTCTCTATCTTTTAATAAGCGATGTGTACTACTTAACACCTGTTTACCAGATTGGGCTTCAAGTAAATTAGTAACATCATTCCATGCAGTAAAACCATAGGGTTTTAAAATCTCATATAAATATGCTTTAGGATACTTCAATTTTTTCAATTCATTAATTTTCAGTCGAATTTCATTATTTTTTGTATCAATTATAATTTTTTCTTTTGCGTTTTCAACAGCTTCATCAATAATATGACGCGTTTCTTTTAAATGGTGGATTGTCTTTGTAAATCCGTCCAAAAAATTAGGGTTTAAACTTTTTAAAGACGGTATCACCTCATGTCTAATTTTATTTCTTACATATTTTGTTTCAGCGTTACTAGCGTCTTCTCGCCAAGTTAAATGATGTGTTTTGGCATATTGCTCAATCTCATTTCTAGTAAAAGGAAGTAAAAGCCTAAGTACATTGTTATTCTTTTCAGGAATTCCAGTCAAACCATCTAAACCTGTGCCTCTACTTAAATTGATAATAAACGTTTCTAGGCTGTCATCAGCATGATGAGCTGTTAAAATATAATCAAAATTATGCTCTTTTACTAATTTATAAAACCAATCATATCTCAATTGCCTTGCCGCCAATTGAATGGATAATTTCTCTTGTTTTGCAAAAGTTTTAGTGTCAAATTTTTGGATGTAAACTGGTATTTTTAAACTCTTGGCTAACGTATTTACAAAAGCTTCATCTTGGTCAGCATCTATTCCTCGTAATTGAAAATTACAATGTGCCAAGGTAATACTATAATCCAATTTAACCAATAAGTTGGTCAATACAACACTGTCTATTCCTCCAGAAATAGCCAGTAATAACTTTTTACTTTTTAACTCAGTAAAATGAGTAGTGATATGTTGAGAAAATTGTACCAGCAAAACTTTGTAAAGATACAATTTTGTTTAATCTCTAATGAATTTCGAAACACAAAAAACCCCATTAAAAAATTTAATGGGGTTTGAAAAATTTTTGTTTTTAGTTAAACCCTGAGTTCGATTATCCTTTAACTAACGTTTTATACTTTTTAATCTTTAGTTCAGCCAATACATTTAAGGCTTCTTCTACATAAATATCTTTACTTAAGTTTTCATGCCAAACTTCTCTTTTTTGTGCAAAAATAGAATCTGATTTTATCAAAGGCAATTCATAATTGGGCGATATAAAACTCAACTTGTTTTCATACTCATAAATAGGTTTAAATTTTTCTGCTTCATTTTCTCTTTCTTTAAGATCCTCTTTATATTTTTCATAATTTAAAAAGACTTTAGTATCGTCTTGTCCTTCTTTTAACCATTTGGCATTTTTATCAATCAATAAAAATTGCTCACTTTCTAAAATTCTTTTTTTACTGTTGCTTACAACCTCTTGAAAATTCTCATAACCCTCCCATTTATTATAAGTTGCACTTGCAATTTTATCCCATGACAATGGATTCTCTTCGTCACGTTCACCAATTTCCATATATGAATATCTGTCTGGTAAAGCCACGTCAGACATTACGCCTTTAAGTTGAGTTGAACCTCCATTAATTCTATAAAATTTCTGAATAGTCATTTTTAATGCTCCTAAATCTTTATTGTATTTATAATAATTATTTAGTGGTAATAAATTTTGTACTGTACCCTTACCAAAGGTCTGTTTACTACCTACAATTACAGCTCTATTGTAATCTTGCATAGCAGCAGCAAAAATTTCTGACGCTGACGCTGATAATTCATTCACTAAAACGACCAAAGGTTTATTCCATTGAATTTTAAAATCTTTATCTGAACGTACTTTAGGCACTCCATCTTTATATCTAACCTGCACTACTGGGCCTTCTTTAATAAATAAACCTGCAATATCAATAGCAGTTTCTAATGACCCGCCACCATTATTACGTAAATCAATGATTAAGCCTTCAACATTTTCTTCGTTTAGTCTTTCAATTTCACGTGCCATGTCAGTAGCAGAATTTCTGAAATTTTTCTCGCTAAAATCAATATAGAATTTAGGTAAGTTTATAAGACCAAATTTTCTGTTGTTTTTAATCACTGTTGTGGTTTTTGCAAAAGTTTCTTCCAATTCAACTACATCTCTAATAATAGAAATTACTTGTATAGCACCGTCTAATTTTTTTATAGTTAATTTTACTTCAGTTCCTTTTTTACCTTTAATAAATTCAATAGCATCGTCTAAACGCATACCAACAATATCTAAAGGTTCTCCATCAGCTTGAGCTACTTTTAAAATAAGATCTCCAACTTCTAAGTCACCAGCTCTCCAAGCTGGACCACCAGAAATAAGCTCAGCCACCTTGGTATATTCACCTTTCTTTTGTAACCTAGCACCAATACCTTCTATTTTTCCAGCCATATCAATATCAAATTTCTTTTTTACTCTAGGAGCAAAATAAGAAGTATGTGGGTCAAACTCTTGAGAAATACTATTGATAAAAACTGAAAATAAATCTTCATCATCTAACTCTTCTTTAAAATCAAAAAACTCTTCCATGCTTTTCAACGTAGCTTCTCTTGCTTCAATTTCTAAAACTGCAAAGGTTTTCATTTTATAGTTAGCATCTTCTTCCAATTTATCTTCTTCAGCTTCTATTTTAGAATGTAAACGTGATAATGTAGATAGTTTTAATTGCTTTTGCCAATTGATAATCAACTCTACTTCATTTTTTGGGAAAGCTTTTTTGACATATTCTACATCAAAAATTTCATCTTTAGTAAAATCAAAAGGATATTTTAAAATTTCTTTATAAAACCCCTTAGATTCTTGTAAGCGCTGTAAATATTTTTTAGAAACTGTTCTGTAAAAAGTCAACTTTTCAGCTTTAATCTCATCATCAATTTTATCTTTATAAATTTCAAAACTGTTTATATCTTCTTGTGTAAAGAACCGTTTTGCAGGGTCTAAACCTTCAATAAAATCAATATAAATAGCCTTAGAAAATTCATCATTAATATCTTGTGGTTGATAATGCCCTTGTGTTAATGCATATTTTACTAGCCCAAGTAATATTTTGTCTTTTTCTGGGTCAGCATTTTTTCTGATGTTAAAGCTTAATAATACTACCGCCAATAAAATTATTGGTATTATAATTTTGTAATTTGATTTCATAAATTTAATCGTTTTCTTCATTTGGATTCAAGACTATCAAACATCTAAAATAGTGCCAATTATTCACTTTTTAAAGGTTTTAACACTTTTTTTGCAATTGACAAGAGACTTTATGACATTTCTATTCTAGAATAATCTTACCTGTTAACGTAAAAAAATGCTATTTTTGTATGTCTTTTATAAAAAATTTATGAGTAATAAACCTTTAATTTTAGTTTGTAATGATGATGGTATTACAGCACCAGGTATTAGAACTCTAATTTCTGTAATGAATGAAATTGGTGATGTGGTGGTGGTGGCACCTGACAACCCACAAAGTGGTATGGGACATGCCATTACTATCAATACAACATTAAAATGCAACCCTGTGACTATTGATGATGGCCCACAACTAGAATATAGTTGTTCTGGCACACCAGCCGATTGTGTTAAAATGGCAGTTAGTGAAATTCTAAATAAAAAACCTGATTTATGTGTTTCTGGTATCAACCACGGTTCAAATGCTTCATTGAATGTTATCTATTCTGGTACCATGAGTGCTGCAGTTGAAGCTGGAATTGAAGGAATACCCGCAGTAGGGTTTTCATTATTAAATTATAAATGGGATGCCAATTTTGATGCTTGTAAAAGCTATGTAAAAAAAATAACAGAAAATATTCTACAACAAAAATTACCAGAAGGAGTCGTTCTTAACGTGAATATACCAAACCTAAAAGAAGAAAATATAAAAGGGATTAGAGTTTGTA
>Ga0209633_10003664_pt1 | contig 14124 bp, 12 predicted proteins | sample Cruoilmetagenom1_FD_187290 | JGI IMG/M metagenome (GOLD analysis project Ga0209633, IMG submission 187290) | Oil polluted marine microbial communities from Coal Oil Point, Santa Barbara, California, USA - Sample 1 (SPAdes) (version 2) | ecosystem: Environmental > Aquatic > Marine > Oil seeps ... | reverse complement strand
CACCTTCTGAATCGCATCAGCGTAATGCATTGAATAGTCTTCACCATCCAGATCATAAATATTAAAAATACCAAAACCAAGGCTATCTACCGCTTCCTGATCTTCTGGTTTGCGCGCTACACGAACGACATCATGTACCCACGCGCGTTTTCCATCGGGGCGATTCACATATAACTCACCACCAATTAAAGCTGATTTTACGCCCGCTTTTTTAAGATGTTTGGCAGCACGTTTATGAAACTCTGCACCCATTCGTACTGTGCCACCGGGGTTAACAGTAAAAGCCTCACCACCCTTTTTATCACCACGATAAACCAAGCAGGTAAACTCACCGTCAATTTTTCGACTTATAAAATAGTCACCAGCTGGAATGCGATACTTTGCCTTATCTCGATCTAACGCCATCATCATGCGACCTAATTGGCGACGCCGCATGCGTACTTGGCGCAAAATATCAGGATCAGTAATGCATTCACTGGCTTTGCCCGTGTAATAATCGCCAAGTAGTTGTTCAAGCTTTGAGGCGTCGAGTAAGTCTTTCATAGTGTTATTATCTGTACTCTGAATCTGTCCTATACTTTGACAACAATCTTATTGTATTCAGAAAATTTTAGAAACACCTATATGGGACCTAGACTGGAACCTCTTTGAAATTTTTGTTTAATGAGGATTATTGGAATGGTATTTGTATTAAGTAATCTGCCTGACGATGTAGAAGAAAATGACGTAAAGGAATTATTTCAACCGTTTTCTAAAGCTATTGATGTCTTTTTCTTTAAGAAAGATAAGACGTTTTGTCATTCTGAATATGAATGTACTGTAACCCTGGATAACACCAGTCATATTTTTGGATTCCACATACAGAATAAAATGCATAACTATTGCTGGAAAGGTCGCTGCATCCATTCACATATGCTGATATTTTAGCGTGTGTATCATCCTTATTGGCTAAGATTAAGCATGCACTTTACTTGATTTAACTAGCTAGTTACCATCCAGAAAGCATACCAATTGAGAATGCCTGTTTCTGGACGCTAACTAGCTAAACTTTAATTTGAGCTGCTTCCGGGTCTCTTCATAACCAATATTAATAATTTCTTCAGCTCGATTAAACTCCATAAAACGAATACTCCCTAATTTAGGTTGTATCAGTAAATCAGGTTTATCTAGATGGAGGCGGCTCTGGGTGATTTGAGTTTCCATGATATTGATTGATGAAAGTAGTACTTCAAAGATATTAGGCAATGGTTCCTCCGCCAACCATGTTCTTACTTGGTTGAAAGCGGGGTTATCAATTGATTGCAAGCTGATATTTATTCGTTCCATTGCCGCTTGATACTTACTCCCTCCTATACGATTGAGTGTCTGCATAAAACCATTGTCATCTTTCTCAAGAGGTTCTTTAATTGATTGAGGTGCTTTTCCTGCAACAATGTCGTGATTAAGATCAACAGCGATGACAAACTCTGCTCCCATAGCACGTACTGTACTAACAGGCACAGGATTGACTAATCCACCATCAACTAAAACATGACCATTCTTGCGTACTGGAGTGAAAATACCGGGGACAGAGATGCTAGCGCGTACCGCTTCAATAACATCCCCTTGATCCAATAAAACTTCTTCTCCTGTATTTATATCAGTCGCTACTGCTTGAAAAGGGAGAACTAAGTCTTCAATGTTTTTTACATGTACATACTCACGCACAAACTCTTCTACCTTATTACCATCAATTAAGCCTGACTTGGGGAAAACTACATCAAAAAAATAGGCAATTTTTTTCCAGTCAAAATCACCTGAAACCTTCTCAAATGCCTCTAACTTGTCCGAAGCATATACCGAGCCAATTAACGCACCAATACTTGTTCCAGAGACAAAATTTATTTTGATATTTGCTTCTTCCAAAGCATGTATTACACCAATATGAGCAAGCCCTCGTGCAGAACCACTACCTAAGGCAATACCAATTTCTGGTTTGTCATTCATAATGTTTGCACACCTGTATTTTATTTAATTAGTTAGCGTCCAGAAACAGGCCTTTGTGAGAATGAATCAGGTGCGAAAGATTGTGACTACTACATTTTGGTGTTTGGTTATTCTCAAATAACAAGATGCAGTAGTTGCAAGATTGTGTGCCTGAGGCGTTCTCAAGTGGTATGCTTTTTGGATGGTAACTAATTACCAATTAAACGGCATCATGCCAGAGGGAGAAAATTTATTACCCATCTGGTCAACCTCATAGTTCATTCTTTGCATCTGTTGTGTCACAGCTCGCCCCATATGATCCACTGAGTAATTCATATTGTTGACACTTACTTCTATTTGTTCCATTGATCCAGTCATTTTTTTCATTTCAATGAGCATCTCAGGAGCAATTAACGAGGCAGGTTTAGCTGTTTCATTTAATTTTATTATTGCTCCACTAATGGTATGAAAGTCTTTAAAGCCCTCTGTCCAGATGGGTTGCCACACAAAAATAAACATAAGCATCAATACAATCAAAGAAATAGTAGAAATTGAAAAGAAAATCCCTATAGATAAATGTACGAACTTTTTTGTATTCATTTTAAATCACCTTAAACATTTAAATTTACTTTCCTTTCTTTGCATAAAGCAAAGGCACGACAAACACAGTTAATATAGCAGAGCTAATCGCCTCAAAAAATCAAACCAATAGCCAAACCACCAATTACAGAGTCAGGCTACAAACGTTTATATCAGCATTTCAAGGGTAATGCATTGCTCCCGCGGAATTTGCAAAGGTATCGGAATGGGATTGCGTGAGTCACTTTTATGTAGGTGACTAACTACATTGCCTTGTAAAAAGAACTGTCAAGCACTCGCAACCTGTTGCACATTTAAACCTCGCTAATCGTTTTTTTCTGATTGATTTAAACTGTACTTCTGAGAATTTTGCGTCAACTGCATGAGGGCTTGTGGGGTACTTTGCAAGAGCCATGTTTTATTCGCTAGTAGAACGAACGTTCTATAAATAATAGTAAACATATCCATTGATAACAAAAACCCGGGAGGGTGCCATGCTTCGACTACGCTCTGTACGAGTATAGAAAAGAGTGCTATTTTACTTCTGGGGACTTAAGCTCAGCATTGGAAAGGTGCAATAGTAAGATATAGCTGTCGTCCTTTATACGACCTTCCAAAAAGCCGCGATAGGCTGTACTTCCTCGGCGAAACACCAGAGGTTCTTTACCTGTTTTACCACCTCCGAGAAGCATTAAACTATCAAGTTCTGAGAGCTCTTTTGCCATGCCATAAAGAAAGTCATAGGTAAGGCCATTGATATGCACAATTTGCAGTTTGGAAGAAAAAACATAACGACGAATAGCTTCGCTTTTAATAATCTTCTTGCCTGTCCAGCTTAATGGAATATCACTGTCTACATTCGCCTCTGCACGTTCACGCTGACGACGTTCCTTAAATTTTCCTGCTGGCGTATAAATCACTTCATTTTGCTGAATGCGATAAGTAACTTCCTCATCTTCATTGATATAAACCCGCGACACGTTCCATAGCAAACGACCGAAGACTTCCATATCCACTTCAATGTCGCTTTCTACCAGCAGTTTCGCTAACTTTTCTGGGTCACCTTTTGCCTGCTCAAGTAAGGTATCGTAGTCATGTTCAGTGGTGGATTTAAGCACTTTACGAGTATAAGAAGCACCACCTTTGGGTCCCACATAACGCACTCGGCTGCGAGGAGAAATACTTTCGGCTTTTACTACGGCATCACGTTTACGGGGATCCGTTAGATTTATATTTGCCATTATTCGGTGCTCCTGAACGAGGAAGGTAACGACAAAACAGTGATAATATTCGAAGAAAACATGATATGGCACCCCCCCCACTTTTTGATATCAGCGCCCGTGGATGTACTTTTAATATTCATAGTATTTACCAGTATATCTATAACGATTTAGATTGCTTCTAAGCTTTCTCAGTACAAGGCAAAAAATAAAAGCTTACAGATGTAAGTGCATATTTGTTAACGCTGTAATGGCGAAGCTTAGGAGTGAGCTAAGTTGTTACAGCATTCCAAAATCCAGTTCATCGCCACTGGTTTCAGCACCCTCATCCTTCTCTGCTGTAGCCTCAATAATCGCCGCCTGCTCCAGCTTTGAATAGGCTACACGGTTCTCAGCACCAATCATTAACCAGATTGTTTCATCTTCACCCTGCATCACAAAAGCGGCATCAGGATCAACACCTCCACGGTAGCTAAAAGTTGTTTTGAAGATCGCTCCTTTCTTAATCGCTTTGAGAAAAGTTTTATCCATACCTTCAGTACTATCTAATGCGTAGGTCAGCCGAATACTATGATCGAGAAATTCCTCGGCGCTAATTTCTTCTTCCAGAGGCATTCCTGCATCAAAGCTGGAAGGGACTTTTTCTAATTCTTTGCCATCATAATCAACCGGAGTAATATCTTTTCGGCAAACCCATTCACCATCTGGATTGATATAGCCTGAAGCAGTACCACCATAGGGAACCAGTGTTTTACCATCATCAAGTAGCGTAGCAAGCGTACATTTATTGCCATCCATATCCAGTGTTTCGATGGAGCGAGAGCCATATAATTTAGTACGATCAACTTTGTGGATGGTGCAGTCAAAGCTGTTTTTAGCGTATGTGAATGTTAGTGATCTTGCCATGATTTACCTATTTGATTCCAGATATCATAACAAAAAAACAAGATATGATTCAGGCAATAAAAATGCAGACATTAATGTCCACTTTTCAAAGTACGCAGAAAAAAAAGCATTATTTCTGTGTACTACTATACTTGTAATACACGGCAAAACTGATAACTGTTATCTTATGTTATTGTAAATAAGCTCCTTGAAGTTGCTCTTTACCTATAAACGTTAACCTAACATAGCAGTTGTAAAAAAATCTCAATAAATTTATATGTATGTATGACGTATATTATTTATTTTTATGAGTATTGAGATAAATCTTAACAACAAGATTCACCATACAAACCTCTTTGAAAAGTGAATTTTTGCTTTAGTTGCTAAGAGATTATATTAGTTTGCCTGAATTGAGACTAAAAATAAAAGGATTGTTAACTTCTTTGATAAGAAGCTATTCGGTCATCCTTGAAAATAATTCAAATGAATCTAATAGTTCATTTGGCACGTACGCATAGAGAATTCACAAAAATTATTGGAGGTAAATTATGGTTGCTATACATCACGATAACAAAACGCATAAGGATGAAGTGGATCAATTACAATCGCTTGAAATTCGTAAGCTTGATAGCGATGCACCAATGCGTTGGTTAAGCAAAGGAATTGAAGATTTTAAAACAGCGCCGATGCTGAGTATCAGTTATGGCCTTATTTATACGGTTTTGGGTTTATTGCTAATCTGGCTGACTTATAATAATCCACTTTATACATTTGGTTTAGTTACGATATTCTATTTAGCAGGACCATTAATCGCCGTTGGTCTTTACTGTATGAGTAGGCGCATAGAGCAAGGCAAAACACCACGTTTTGCTGGAAGTTTTGAGGCATTGCGCAAAAATCCAAACGGTATAATCGGTTTCTCAATCATAATAGGTATTTTAATTGTTTTCTGGACAGTAATCGCGGCTGCATTAACATCCGTCTATTTTAGTGGAATGATTATGCGAGATAGTGTTTATCAGACATTAATCAACAGCGATCAACTTATTCCGTTTCTAATTTCAATATTTTTGGTAGGACTATTATTTGCTATTGTAAGTTTCATGGTAAGTGTGATTTCTATTCCTCTTATGACGCATCGTAAAGTAGATGTTGCAACAGCTATGATAACCAGCGTGAAATCCGTTAAAAAGAATCCCGCCGTTATGTTTAAATGGGCATTTTCAATAGTAGCTTTAATCAGCCTTGGTTTTGCTACCGCTTTTATCGGTGTCGCAATAGCACTGCCTATTGTTGGTCATGCTAGTTGGCATGCATACAGAGAATTGGTAATTGATGAATAGAGACCTTTGCAGGAGATTATGGCGAGATAAAAATTAGTGTATTTTTATCTGTTTTTATTCTTCATATCTTTCGTGCAAAAGTCTCGAATAATTCACTAAGGACTTTCCGGCATATGGAAAGTCCTTTTAATTTACATAAAATTTCAGGATTAATTATTTCGAGTCTTACTCTTGCTTAACTCTTAGAAGATGTTTCATTGACTCTCCAACCTCAATAAAGCCTTGATGTTTTTTCTGTAATTGTTCTAACAAAGGAAAGGCGTCAATAATTGCCTGTTCAACCTGATCTTCAATGATATCAATTTGCTTATTTCCTAACAGGCAGTGTTGGCGAGCAAAGTTATGCAACACTTTTCGCTTTGGCCAGCGTTTTGTTCCTGTCAATGTAAGTGCCATTGTATCGCTTTTTATGTACGGAACGGTGCTCACTAAATCATAAATAGGCGCAAGTCTTCGAGGCGTTTCTGGTATCTGATGGCTACGGTAGTCTGTCAACGATTGATATTTGATACCCAGATTTTTTAAATGCGCATCACCATTGCGGATACGGACATTCAGATAAGTGAGTTTATATAAATCTGCCAGGCTTGTGGTTTGGTGCTCAGCAGAAACATAATGGCGAATGGTATTGGCACACTGCTCAATACTGCTATCATATTTCTGTTTTGTACCTTTGGCTTGAAGCACACAAAAATCTTCAAAACCCATTGCTTTTCCCGCTTCATCCAGATCAAATCGCTTACTAATCAATAATTTCCCATTATCACTTAGGAAGGTTTCAGGCACATCCAAGCCAGCCTGTTGGGCGATATTCAGGCAAATATATTCATTGCAACCGAGGTGTGGATATTCATCACCCCAGCTTTTAACAATGTAGCGATCCATGGGCAATGACAGATGGCTCTGAATGTCGATTAATACTTTAGGTTGCACGCCAGCCACGCCGGAGCTTTTTGCATAACGGCTTAATAGTTCATTGAACAGATTAGCATCCTGATGATTAAGCAAATCATCAAGTTGCAATTCACTACTACTCTGTAGATTTATAGTCTGCCCTTCTGAACTATAAACAATTCGACCAATCTGATTTGCACCTAGAATAGTCAGCATGCTTAAATCATCACTACCATATTGTTTGGCAGTAGCGCGCTCCAGTGCTTCTCGCAAAGCACCTTCAGGAAGATTCATTTGGAAAACAGGATGCAAGTCATAATGAGTGTAACTTTCATTACGCAACGGCATAGTTAATGACAGCGCTTCACTCGCATCTGGATGATAAGTCATAATATGCTTGTTATTATTAAAGCTAGCTGAACTATTTTTTGCGTTTAACTTTGCAACAAGTTGCTGAAAATCTGGCTTTAAATAGATATCAATATTTTTTGACATATTATTTACCCAAGCTCTCATTAGATTTCAAATCATCAAGTGTTGGTAATCCAATAGACTCACAACTTAAAGTCATTCCAAGAATAGAGAGGACTCGCTCAACCTTGCGGATACCAAGATCTTGATAATCATCACGCTCTAATGCACCAATGGTGGTGCGATCAAGATCACTCATTTCAGCCAGTTTTTTTTGGCTCCAGCCACGTTGTTTGCGCTGCTCTTGAATAGTTTTGCTGATGTTTTTTAGCATAATGCTTGAAATTGTAGCACAAAAGAGGGATATATTCATCTTTTGTGTATATGCTCATTCAATTGATGTATATATTCATCATTATCACTTGATTTTCAAAAGATACTTAGTTGCCTTAGCAGCAGTCTCAAAGGCACCAATCCCTTCTTTTGCTGGGCAGCAATAAACCCCATGATCATCAATATAAGCTTGAGCAGGTGGCTTGGCAGATTTTGTCCATATTTCATCATAGCTGAATCTATGTTTATCTAGCCATTCACGAATTGATTTTTTCATTTTTTCAGTATCTTGTGATGTTTTCATCTCTGAAAATCGAGACGTGAGAATCAGAATTGTTGAGAACTCTGCCAGCTCACGAGTGAAGTCAACGGCACCGTCTATGGGCTCACCAATATCCGTTTTACCTTTAGTGTAAGTTCTATCCACGAGTACACCGTCTAGGTCAACACAAATGGTCGCTTTGCCTGTGCTTTTGAAACGGTTTTTACGGGTGCTGGCTTTTTTCTTATTAGGATCTTCCGGTGTTTCTTTAAGTGTACTTCTCCTAGTCTTCCGAGGTGTTTTATCAATAGTATCACTGCAAGGAGGTGGTGGCCCTGGATAGGCATTGATAATTGCATCAATGGCGGCATGACCTTCCAACCAGGGGTTATCCATCCAGTCATCACCGCTCCAGACTCGCCCATAGTGTTCATTGCTATGATGCAAACCCGGCAAGCGAAACCATGAACCAAGACTGTTTTTTTTAACTTTCTTTGGGAATGTCTCAGGTTCTTCGTCTAAGTTATTGCTTTCCCATGTGATTGCAATGCTTTTCGCTAAAGCATAAACATCTTTAGTGGGTGCTGGGTCTTTAAAAAACACCCAGAGGTGATAACCGCCATTACCGCTGGAATCAATTAGCAGCGGGTCATAACCCATTTTTTGAAATTCTTTCCACCACTTGATTGCGCCATTTAAATTACGCCTGGCATGATCTTCAGCGGCAACTGAGTCAGTATCGTGACAATCAATATCAATGCCTAACCATTTACTGGTGGTTTCTTTAGATTTTTCATGTAACCCAATAATTTGGGGTTTGTGAAAGTGGCGACTGGCAAAATGACGCGTCAATTTATCAATAGTAACCATATCCTCACCACGCATATCTTTACGTGGCAGTGTCATGGCTTTATAGCTTCTACCCTCTTTACGGCGCTCATTGGGAGTTAATACAGAATATTGCCCCCAGACATCTTTACGATTAACCATTTGCCGCATTGCCCATTCAGCAAGCTCTGACGCGCGTTCTTTCCATTCTTCGCCAATGATTTCATGTTTTGTTGCCATCCCGCTTCCTGTAAATACCTGCAATTAATATGGTGTTATATTTACATGTTAAGGTAAACTATACTATTAAAATGAAACCCTGAATAACCCCAACCATTCACATTAGAACTCAATGATGGATGGTTATAAATTCAGGATTAAAAGTAAGCCCTGTTTCTCGTCTGTTAAATAGGGTGATTAAGCAGTGTGGGCCTATATGGATATAGGTTTTTAGAGAATGATTAGCATCAATACGGATAAACGGGTGCAAGATATGAAAGTCATTAAGAACTTTCTTTTTATAAAAATAATAATAGCTTCAATTGCGATTGTAGGCTTTTCTAGCAATGGCTTTGCAGAAAATCTTTGGCAAGACATAAAATCACAGGCAAACAAGCAATCCGCCGAAAGTAATCGTAAAACCGCATATCAGCAAGCACGCTTCATAGAGCTTAATGAGTCGCAAATGCGGGTTCACTTAAGCAATGAGCCTAGCAATAAAGCCAACAATAATTACTCTAAACTATCCAGACCTAGCCATTCAGATTCAAAAACTACTATTTCTATTCCTTTACCTGATGGCAACAATATCAATGTCAGTGTATCCACTGAGGCTCTTCTGCAAGGTAGCCTAAAAAATAAGTTCCCAGATATCAAACTGTTTCGTGTGTTACCTGATAAGCAAGTCATCGGTGGCAGACTTGATTTAACTATCAATGGATTTCACGCCATGTTGCAAATGCGCAATGGCGAAGTGATCTTCATTGATCCTGTAAATTCTGATGCTAAGGTCTATGCAAGTTACCAAAAAAGTAATCAAAAACAGGAACAAGGAAAAACATTTTCTTGTGGAGCAGATCATCTGCCCAATAGTACAGATTCAGGTTTGCGAATGTCTCGGGTTGCAAAGCCATCACAAACACAAGGCAGTCTGATCACCTATCGAATTGCCATTGCTGCAACTGGAGAATATACCGCGAAATATGGCGGCACGGTAGAAGGAGCCATGGCTGCAATCAGCACGACTCTAAATCGAATTAATCAAATATATGAACGAGATCTCGGCATTCATTTAAAACTGGTAGAGAATAATGATCTACTCATTCACACCGATTCAGAATCAGACCCCTATTCTGGAGATTCACAGGTAGAACTTGTGAATCAAAATCAGAATTATATCGATCATATTATTGGCAATGAGAAATACGATGTCGGACACCTGTTCACCGATAATGGTGGCGGACTAGCTGCGATTGGATCTGTTTGTGATACACATGACAAGGGCAAAGGAATCTCTGGTATCAACAATCCCCAAAACGATAGTTTTAATCTGGATTTTGTAGCGCATGAATTAGGCCATCAGTTAGGCGCAACTCATACTTTTAATAGCACTCAGGGTTTATGCTCGGGTGACTCACGCTCAGCCTCTACAGCATTCGAACCTGGAAGCGGTTCAACTATTATGAGTTATGCAGGCTACTGTGGTCTGGATAACCTGCAATCTCATTCTGATGCCATGTTTCATATTGGCAGTATTAAACAGATTCAAACTTTTACTAGCAATGGTAAAGGTAGCCGATGTGGTGTTCACCTGACTACTCAAAATAAAGCTCCCTTTCTGGATGCAGGCAAAAACTATACGATTCCTTCACGAACGCCATTTGAGTTAAAGGGCAAAGCAACTGATTTTGAAGATGACGAACTTGTTTATAGCTGGGAGCAAATGGATACGGGTAAATCTTCTCAGCTACAATTTGACAAAGGCGATAACGCACTGTTTCGTGTATATATGCCATCGAGCAACAGCAGCAGAATTTTTCCAGTCAAAAATGACTTATTAAATCATTCACACACAAAAGGAGAAACACTGCCTAGCACTGATCGCTCCCTCAAGTTTAATTTGATTGCCCAGGATGGCTACAATGAAACGCAAAGTGATGAAATGGTGGTTCATGTTAAACGCACCGGTAGCCGTTTTGCTTTAAACCTTCCGCAATCCCAATATACAACCGGGGTAAACTATAAACTATCATGGAATGTAGCCAATACGGATCAAGCACCTATCAACTGTCAAAATGTAGATATTTCTTTATCAACCAATGGCGGTGATAGCTTTGATCAAACGCTGGCAACCGAAGTTGCTAATATCGGAGAAACTTGGATCACAATACCGGCAGATTCTCCTATCACCACCGAAGGCCGCTTTAAAATTAGCTGTAGTGACAATATATTCTTTGCCGTATCTTTTCGAAACTTTGTCATTACAGAGCAGGTTAACCAAGTAACCTATATCTTTGATGATGAAGGACAGCCTGAAAATGATCTGCTTGATAAAGAAGTTACCCTAGAATCTGCGGCAGACAGCACGCCAATTACAAAGCAACAAAGTGAAGGTGGGGGAGCTTTAAATCTTAATTTCCTATCTTTGTTATTGCTTACAATATTAGGCAGAAGATTTATCAAAATACCTAAAAAGGTACTAGTTAATTACCGCTGATACTAAAAACTAGGGGGGGTGCCATGAGATTGTGAAAGTATTCTGGGACTTATAAAATAAGTAAAATAACAGGATTAAAACAGCAATAATTATACTTATGCACTTATGAAAAAATTATTTTTATTATTATTTATCATAATAATTCTTGGTCTGGCCTACCTTTTATACATGATTTCAAGTCCATTCCAATCCGCTTCATCTATAAAAATAGATCTCCCACAAAAAGAAAAAACAGTACAAAATCAAGACGAGATTTTAATGGTTTACGTCAAACCTGATACCTATACAACAAAATATAAATCTGTAGAAAATTCAAATACAAACCTAACTCTTTTATTAAAACAATTCCAAGAATTAAATACATCTAAACCAAATCAACAAGTAAAGCTTATCGCGAACAAAGACATAAATTATACTCGGTTGATGCAAGCCCTTAACTCACTTAAAGAAACAGGTTGGACTAATATCCAAGTTATTTCACATTAGTTTAGAAAATAAAAACATGAGAAGAATTAGCTTTAATAGACCAAAAGAAAAACTACGAGGCATCAAAAGAAGACTCAAGTCTATTGATAGTTGGTCGGAATCTTTCAACGGCTTCTTTCCTAAAGAATTCTCAACAGAAAAATATATAAATTATAAGATTCCTGTTTTAGATCGGCTAGTTAACCCACCTACGACAACAACAAATATTCAAGCTCATTGTGCAAAAGCAATGCTACAGGCAGCTTCATATTTAGAAGAAGCAAAACCTAAAGAGTTACACAAGTCTATTGTTACCGTTTTATTAACTTACCCAAATATGTTTGGCAGCGAAGTATGCATTTTCTTTGATAATGACTATTTTGAAACTTTCTTTAAACGAAATAACGAGACAGAAAAATTAATACTATTATCGGGAAAAAGCTTAGTACAAGAATTGAAAATTGAAGCTCCAAATAACTTCACAGAAACGGGCTTTCAATTTACTGTAAAGGATGAATCGAATACATTTGAGGAAGAGTGGTGGTCTTACAGATTAAACCCAAAATAACGAAACTATTACTACTAATAACTGGCTGATGCTAAAAACTATGGGGGGTGCCATGAGGCTGTGAAAGTATTCATGGAACTCATAAAAATAGTTAAAATATCCCAGATTTCACCCAAAAAAATCAGCCAATAGCCTGCTATTACCTTCATTTTTGGATAAAATATGGAAGATTTTTCCTTATTTTTCTTTCGTCCCAGAACACTTCAACAGCCTCACAGTATTTTTTTGCTCTATTCTAACGACAAAAGCGCAAAGTAAAACTCCGTGCCCCTACCCTGCTCACTTTTTACTGCTAACTCAACACCGTGCAAAGCAAGCAAGCGCTGGCTAATTGCGAGTCCTAGTCCTGCACCTTTATGCTTTAATTTATATTCATCAGAAGCCCTATAATAGGGTTCGAAAATATAGGGGAGTTGATCGGCAGCAATTCCTGAACCAGTGTCTGTAACTTTTATGAGTATTTTATTGTTACTGGTTTGATTCGCACTCAGCGTTACTGTTCCGCCCTCGTCACTATATCTAATCGCATTCTCAACCAGGTTTTGAATAACTCTCTCTATTTTTGCAATATCTGCAACTACCTGCGCCTGTGGTTGTTTACATTCGATTTCAAGTTTAACTTTTTTATCGCTGGCCTTCTTTTCAAGACTACTATAAATATCGCTGAGTAGATCTCCAATGGCAAATTCATCCTTCTTTATTTCAACCTGATTACTCTCCAGGCGGGTAAGTTCAAATAACTCATTGATCATGCCTTCAAGGCGATCACCATTTATGATGGCTTTTTGTAAAAACTGCTGTCTTTCTGCTACTGGCATATCTCGTTTAAATTCTAAAGTTTCCAGATAGGCTCTCATTCCCGCCAGTGGCGTGCGCAGATCATGTGATACATAGGCGAGAAATTCGCGACGAATATTATCCTGCTTATTTAAACGATCTAACTGTGTGGCAATACGCTGTTCCATCTGATGAAATGATGTTGTTAGCTGGTTAATTTCACCATTATTACTCGATATTTCAGCGTCATTATTTTTAGAAACTTCTTTAACATCAGATTTTTCAAAGCTGGTGATTTCTTTGGTTAGTCGTCTCAGTGGGCGCGTTAAGGCGTAAAAAAGCAATAAAGAGGCTAATAATAAAAAAAGCAATGCGCTGCCAATACCTACCAGACTGATTTTCCATGCTTTGCTTAATTGTAATGAGCTTGCGACACTGTCGAAATTCTCACCACCAATAATGATATACAGATAGCCAAGAAAACTTTCATTTTGATTGCCTTTAGTCATTACTTTTGCGGCGGAGAATATTTTTTTGCGGGTCAAAGAACGTGGATCATCACCCAGAATCGGCAATTCAGCATTGCCTTTTACAAAAGACAGTATAGGTTTTAAATCGACACTTCTTCTTTTAATCTTTTCTTCGGGCGCGTCATAAGTGACAAGCTGCCCTTTATCATCAAGCACGTATAACTCAATGGTTGGCCCTAAGATCATCATCTTGTGAAAGGCTTCTTTAATCATTTCAGGGTCGAACTTGCCATGGCTGGTAATGCCTAAATCTTTGACAATATTATTTGCCAGCTCAAAGTGTAATCGCTGCGAGGCTTCATTTTGGGTTGCCACAGATGCCTGATTAAATAGCCAAAATAATAAAAC
>Ga0209633_10003662_pt1 | contig 14125 bp, 11 predicted proteins | sample Cruoilmetagenom1_FD_187290 | JGI IMG/M metagenome (GOLD analysis project Ga0209633, IMG submission 187290) | Oil polluted marine microbial communities from Coal Oil Point, Santa Barbara, California, USA - Sample 1 (SPAdes) (version 2) | ecosystem: Environmental > Aquatic > Marine > Oil seeps ... | reverse complement strand
CCCATGGAGCCGCCGATCCAACCCAGTATGTTGGTCCAGAACCCGCAGGTGCAAGCATTGAGGAGCAAGGACTAGGCTGGAAAAACACGTTCGGAAGCGGCAATGCAGACAACACTATTACCAGCGGCCTCGAGGGCACATGGTCCACAACGCCAACAAAGTGGAGCAACAACTTCTTCGAGAACCTGTTCGGTTACGAATGGGAGCTAACAAAGAGCCCAGCCGGTGCGCATCAGTGGAAACCTAAGGATGGAGCAGGCGCCGATACAGTGCCGGATGCGCACGACCCGTCAAAGAGTCACGCACCATTCATGCTTACAACGGACCTCGCCTTACGGATGGACCCTATCTATGAGCCAATTTCAAGACGCTTTTACGAGAATCCGGATCAGTTCGAAGACGCTTTCGCCCGGGCGTGGTTCAAGCTTATACACCGCGATATGGGTCCACGCACACGCTATCTCGGCCCGGAGGTGCCAGCGGAAGAGCTGATCTGGCAAGACCCTATCCCAACCGTTAAGCATGAACTGATTGACGATCAGGACATCGCTGCACTGAAGGATAAAATCCTTGCCTCAGGACTGTCTGTGTCCCAACTGGTATCCACCGCTTGGGCGTCAGCATCAACGTTCCGTGGCTCCGATAAACGCGGTGGTGCGAATGGTGCACGTATTCGCCTTGCGCCGCAGAAGGATTGGGAAGTCAACAATCCGGCCCAATTAGCGACAGTGCTGGAGACGCTTGAGGGCATCCAAAAAGAGTTCAACGACGCCCGGACTGGGGGTAAGATGGTTTCACTCTCCGACTTGATTGTTCTGGGGGGATGCGCAGGCATCGAGCATGCGGCGAAGAATGCCGGTCACGATGTGACGGTGCCTTTTACGCCGGGACGTGCTGATGCGTCGCAAGAGCAAACCGATGTGGAATCCTTCGCTGTCCTCGAGCCGGCTAAAGACGGATTCCGCAACTACTTGAAAACCCAATACGCCGTATCGGCAGAGGAAATGTTGGTTGACCGGGCGCAACTCTTGACGCTGACCGCTCCTGAGATGACGGTTCTCGTTGGCGGCATGCGTGTACTTAACACTAACTTCGGTCAGTCCCAACATGGCGTCTTCACTAAACGTCCAGAGGTGCTGACCAATGACTTCTTCGTCAACCTGCTCGGTTTGGGCACGACATGGAAGGCAACTTCGGAAGCCGAAGAAGTGTTTGAAGGTCGTGATCGTATGACAGGCAAACTCAGGTGGACCGGTACCCGTATCGATCTCATCTTCGGTTCGAACTCAGAACTTCGGGCTCTCGCTGAAGTCTACGGATGTGAGGACTCTCAAGAGCGGTTTACGCTGGACTTTGTGGCGGCGTGGACTAAGGTGATGAATCTTGACCGCTTCGACCTGGCCTGATTTCAGTGCTGTTTGGCTGGCAGAAAGGGTAATCATTTTCTGTTGCTGGGCTCGGCAATACTTAGGGCTTGGCTTAAGCGCTTGGTCTTGATAACACTAAAATAAGCCTTCTGCTTGATATGTCTTTAGAAGAATTATTTAACTCAACTTCAGAGGAAGGTTATCAAAGCTTTTCTTCTGTTAATAAAGCAGCAAGTTAGTGTTTAACTCATAACTTCTATCAAACAACCAAATTATGAGGCCCTTTTATAAGGACCTCATTATAATTTTAGCAGTATTTATTCTAACTGACCTATATTGTGTGATTTTCCTTTTGGTATTGACCCTCTATTAAGAATATGTAACTATTTCATATTGTCCTGGGGCAAAAATGAAATTCACACTAAACTGGCTGAAAGATTACATAGATTTTGATCTATCCCCCGAAGAACTATCTGACAGGCTAACTATGGCCGGTCTAGAGGTAGAAGATGTAATTTATCAGGGTAAAGGGCTTGAGAATATAGTAACCGCCCAAATTACAGAATTAACACCCCACCCAAATGCCGAGAAGCTATCGCTGTGTAAAGTTACAGATGCCGAGAACAATTACGACATAGTATGTGGCGCAGCAAACATGAAAGCAGGCGATAAAGTTGCGCTTGCTAAAATTGGGGCAAAACTCCCGCCAGGTCCTAAATTTGCTGAGGGCCTGAAAATCAAAAAAACCAAAATCAGGGGAGAAGTTTCTGAGGGAATGCTTTGCGCAGAGAATGAACTTGGCCTTGGAGAAGAAAGCGACGGTATTATAATTCTTTCAGAATCAGCAAATGTAGGAAGCGAAATCGTAGATGAATTAGGTTTGAATGATGTTGTATTTGAAGTTGGTATCACCCCTAATCGTCCGGACTGTCTAAGCGTTATAGGAGTTGCAAGAGAAGTAGCTGCATTAACAGGGAAAACAGTAAAACATCCTGACTTAAAAATCGCTGAAGAAGGCGAAGATATAAATAACGTTGCAAAAGTAGAATTACTTGATCCAGAGAAATGTCCGAGATACTCATGCAGAGTAATTAAAAACGTAAAAATTGGTCCTTCACCAGCTTGGCTTAAAAGAAGACTCGAGTCTTCAGACATAAGGTCAATTAACAACGTAGTTGATATAACTAACTTTGTTCTCCTTGAATTCGGGCAACCACTTCACGCTTTTGATTATAACCTTCTTGAAGAAAATAAGATTGTAGTTAGGGCAGCTAAAGACGGTGAAATAATTAAGACCCTGGACGGTATAGAAAGAAAACTTACACCTAGCGATCTTCTCATCTGTGACGGTAAAAAACCCGTTGCTCTCGCTGGAGTGATGGGAGGAGCAAGTACAGAAGTATCAGAGAATACAAAAGATGTACTACTTGAAAGCGCTTACTTTGATCCTGTTACGATTAGAAGAACTTCCAAAGCAACAGGCCTCAGATCAGAATCCTCTTATAGATTTGAAAGAGGAGTTGACCCAAACTCAATAGTTAAGGCGCTTAATAGAGCAGCTGAACTCATGCGAGAACTAACAGACGGCGAGATAGCTACCGGAGTGATCGATGAATACCCGATCCCAATTGAACCTACTGAAGTTCATCTTTCACTAGACAAAGCTAACCAAGTATTAGGAACTAATATAGGATCTGATGAATTAACTAAAATAGCAAATGGGCTTGAATTTGATGTAATACACTCATCTGGGAGTGAATTCACATTCCGTATCCCAACTTTCAGGGTAGATATAACAAGAGAGATAGACTTAATTGAAGAAGCGGCAAGACTTCATGGATACAACAATATTCCAACCACTCTCCCATCTGTAAGAATGAAATCAGACAAGGTCAATATAAACAAATTTGTTCAGGATAAATTTGAGGAAGTTTTTATATCATCCGGGTTTAATGAGGTAATTAACTATAGCTTTGAAGATCAGTCGCTACTAAGCCTTATTAACCAAACTGAAGCGCTTAAAATTTTAAACCCTCTTACAACAGAAAGCTCAGCGATGAGAACAAGCCTTGTGCCTGGTCTTTTAAAAAATGCTATTTTAAATTTAAACCATCAGGAGCAAGACCTAAGACTTTTTGAAATCGGAAAAGTTTATTTGCCTGTAGAAAATAGCGAATTACCAAATGAGATTAGAAAAATAGCCGCGACGGCAACCGGAACGAGAATGCCGGAATTCTGGGGCAAGGAGGAATTTGATTTCTTTGACTTTAAAAGCATCTTGGAAAAAAGCTTTAAATCCCTAATGATATGGGATGATGTCGAATTTCAGGATGCTCAGGAAATTGAATTTCTTCACCCCGGAAAATCGGCGAAACTTATGATCGGCGACAAGCAGATAGGATGCATAGGTGAACTCCACCCCAATTTGAGTGAAAAATTGGATATCTCTAAAAATTTATATGTACTAGAAATTGATTTGGACACAACTGCAGCTATCTCAAAAGAAAAGAGTAAATCATTTAAGCCGCTCCCCAAATTCCCCTCCGTAAGAAGAGACATCGCCTTAATTATAGATAACTCAATACCGGTTGGCGGAATATTGGAGGAAATAGATAAAATCGGGTCTTCTTTAATAGAGGATGCTGCCATATTTGACGTCTATACGGGGGATCATGTAGAGGAAGGAAAGAAGAGTGTTGCGGTTTCACTTCAGTTAAGAGCATCAGATAAAACATTGACAGAAGAAGAGGTCAATAAAGTACAGGATAAAACACTTAAAAAACTCGGCTTGGCTCTTGGTGCCGAATTACGTACAATATAAAAGATAAAAGCGAGGTAGAGTGATGACTAAAAAAGAATTAGCTGATGTAATACATACGAAAATAGGTTTATCAAAAAGGGAGTCGGCTGAGATAGTTGAATTCTTTTTTGATATTACCAAAGAAAAGTTAGCTCGGGGAGAAGGAATCAAACTTCCTAGATTCGGCAGCTTTAGAGTACAAAACCGTAAAGCCAGAAAAGGAAGAAATCCTGCAACCGGCGAAACGATCGAAATTGCCGAGAGAAAAGCCGTTGTTTTTAAACCAAGCAGATTCCTCCGCGATTCTATCGATAAACATACAGACTAATGTATGAAATATTTGTATAGTTTCTTCAGAAATAACATACTTACCGGCGTACTGGTTACCATACCGTTCGCTCTCACAATCTTTGTATTATACAAGCTCGGAACCTGGATAATTGGGCTTGTAAGCGCTGCGCCTAACAAATTCATAGGTGAACTTCTAAATCAGCAAAATCCCTTAGTTTCTCAAGCAATCTTATTTGTAATAGGGTTGATAGGAGCGTTGCTTATCGTTCTTTTTGTCGGGGCAGTCGCTAGAAACATTCTAGGCCGGAAACTCTTAACATTTAGTGAATACCTAATCACCAAAATTCCGCTTGCAAGAACTATATATATAGCCACCAAGCAGATTGTAGAAACTCTGATGGGAAGGGGGATGAAGAACTTAAAGAGGGTGGCTCTATTTGAATATCCCAGGAAAGGAATTTATTCAATCGGTTTCGTCACAGGCACAATTGAAGACGGAAAACTTCATAACCAGTCTGGAAGAAAACTTGTTAGTATTTTTGTACCTACCACACCCAACCCTACCAGCGGGTATTATATAATGCTCCCGGAAGAGGATATTAAGGAGCTATCAATTTCGGTTGAGGACGCATTTAGAATAATAATGTCTGCGGGACTTGCAACAAACAATTTCAAAGATGCTGGACAGGGTAACAAAGACACTTAAAAAATATAAAATGCTCACCCAGGGTGAGAAAGTAGTACTTGGAGTTTCTGGAGGCGCAGACTCAATAGCCATGCTCTACGCTTTAAATGAATTAATCGAGTATGGTCTTGAGCTTATTGTCGCTCACTTAAACCACGGAATCAGGGGTGATGAGGCAAAAAGGGACTCTGACCTCGTAAAAGAAACTGCTAAATCCCTTGGACTTACTTTTGTTTATGGTGAAGTTGATACTTTGGAGTACAGAGAAAAGTCAGGACTTTCCCTTGAAGATGCCGCAAGAACTCTAAGATATAAATTTTTTGATCAAGTACTAGCTAAACACTACGCTACTAAGTTAGCCACAGCCCATACTCTGGATGACCAGGCAGAGACTGTTTTGATGAGATTAATTAGAGGGAGTGGTTCAAGGGGTTTGTCTGGTATTCCACCTGTATCAAACAATATAGTAAGACCACTTATAGATACAAGTCGCACAGAGATTGAGAAATATCTCAAGGCTAAAAATATTTCCTGGATAAACGATTCTACAAATGAATCAAAGGAATTCCTTAGGAATAAAATCAGGCATGATCTACTTCCAGAGCTTGAGAGTTATAATCCCCAGATAAAAGAGACACTGTCGCGAACAGCTGATATCTTAAGATCTGAAGAAGAGTTTATTACAACAGAAGCTCATAAACATTTTGACAATGTATTTAGCTTAAACAAATTAGAGTTGGTCGGAAATTTAAACAATTATCGAAATATTGAAAAAACACTGAGATTCTCTTTAATCAGACTTGCAATAAAGAAGTTAAACAGTAGCTTGAAAAATATATCTTCGACTCATATAGTTTCAGCAGATGATTTTTTATTGTCAGAATCAACCTCGGGCGAGATTGAACTTCCTGAAGATACTATTATTGCTAAGGGCTACAATACTTTTCTGCTAACAAGAAAAGCTGCGCTTCAACGTGAGTTTTCATATGTAATTCAATCTCCCGGAAAATGGAGCTTCCCTGAATTTGAGGTCGAGGTTCTAATTCTTAAGACTGATACACTCGATGAAAGTAACGAAAGTGTGGCTTGTTTTGACCTTGGAACAGTCGATTTTCCAATTGAAGTTAGAAGCTTCCTACCTGGAGACCGGTTTTCACCCCTAGGCATGACTTCGTCCAAGAAACTGCAAGACTATTTCACGGATATCAAATTTCCAAAATTTCTACGATCGAGAGTACCGATATTCATCTCTAAGGATGAAATTATGTGGCTTGGGGGTATTAGGATTGATGATAGATTTAAAGTTAAAGAAAAGAAAAACGAGGTATTAATGATAAAACTTATAAGGCCAAACTGGTCTTAAAACCTTTTTTATTTGCTACTATGCAGAGCTAAATATACAGATCCTAAAATCCCAGCGTCATCTCTGAGTAACCCCCTTTCGATTTTAACTCTCTTCATAGGAGCGCGAAAGGCCCTTCTATGAGCTTCTTCATAAGTAGTGTCAATAAACAAGTCCCAAGCGTTTGAAACTCCACCACCTATTACTACCATCTCAATATTCAAAAGATTTACTAGACTTGCAATCCCTATCCCTAAAGCCTTTCCGAGTTCTTGCCATATTCTGAGCGAGAAATCATCCCCTGATCTCGCAGCTTCCATGACAATTTTAGGCACATCTTCCATATGCGCTTTCTCGGTAGTTTCTCTCAAGACTGTATTCAAATTTTCATCTTCAAGCCCTTCTTTTACCATCCTCCTAATCGCTGTAGCTGAAGCATAGCTCTCAAGACAGCCATAATTCCCGCAGTTACACCTAGCTCCATCAGGATATATCGTAATGTGGCCTATTTCACCTGCCATACCATCTGCTCCAGTCCAAAGCTTGCCACCTAGAACAATCCCTCCTCCCACACCTGTACCCAGAGTAAGCATTATCATAGAACTTACATCCTTAGATACCCCCATCCACCACTCTCCCAATGCTGCGCTATTCGCGTCGTTCTCTATAACAACGTTTAAGTCAGATCCCAACTTTTCGTTGAGCGCTGATCTTAAGGGATAGTCATCAACATTCAAGATATTGGGGGCTTGAGTAATTGTTCCGTTTTTAGAATTTAATATTCCCGGAATCCCTACTCCAATATTGGTTACTTTTTCTCCTTTACTAATATCGGTAATAAAATTAGTTAAATTATAGATCAGTTTATCAATCCCTTGATCAGCCTCGGACAAAATTTTCATCCTTTTGAGTATATTCCCCTCGCTATCTACAAGAGCACCTCTTAGGTTAGTGCCTCCAATATCAATTCCAATTACATTATCAGCCATGGTTATTCCTTTTCATGTTATAATTCCCTTCTCAATAAATATTACTAGGTGCCGGAAGACTAAACAATAATATTAGAATATGCCAATTAAAGATAAGATACTTTGTTTTGAAAGCTCCCTAAACTCAAACGAGGAGATGTATGGTACCGCTCCAAAGGTAGATGTTTGGTTCTTACTTGAATATAGGGGGCATTGGTCGGGCAGCGCATTTAAAGACAGCAAAATACCTAAGAAGGTAAAATCCCATATAAATAAAGAGCTTAAAACTGCAAAGAACTCACGTCTGCAGCTTATTAAAAAACAAACAAATTCAGACGAGCATTTAAAGTTATATATTGCAGTTATTAATGAATCCAATCCCAGACTATATGAGTTTAAGTTCAATGAGTATGAAGATTTACTGTCGCTAAACATCAAAAAAATTCTAAATTCGGATCAGCACCTGTCTGATGAAAAAATATATATCATTTGCACTAACGGAGAATACGACATCTGCTGCGGCAAATTTGGCATGCCTGTATATCTGGACATAGCCAAGGGAAGACATGGATCTCAGACATGGGAAGCTAATCATATTGGCGGGCATAGGTTCGCTTCGACCTTTGTATGCCTTCCACATGGTTTGGTATACGGCCGCGTTAGAGAAGGCAAGGTTGCTGAAGGGTTGATTAATCAATATGAAAGAGGTGAAGTTAATATTTCAAGCTACCGGGGCCGCTCATGTTATTCAAGCGAAGTACAAGCAGCAGAATACTATTTGAGAAAAGAAGCCGGTTTAGTGGAAATATCAAAATTGATCTACAAAAACTCGAAGGGTAACAACAAAAAATATAACATTAAATTTCTATCAACATCTAACGAAACAACTTACAAAGTTAAATTAAAGCAAGACAAAAAGGCTGTTAAAATTATCAAAAGCTGCGGCGATAAAAGCTCTTATATCCCACAATTTCGGCTTTTAGACTATCAAAAAAGTTAAATCTAATTATTCACTATCTATAAATAGAAAATACAGACTTATATTTTATTTCCAAAACTATCGAGGTGAAAAACCTCGTCCCTGCCTTTTCTATATTTCACACTACTTGCCAAGTTTTCATTGAAGTATCCGAATGGTAGAACTGTCAAAACATTCAAGTTCTCAGGAATACCTAAGTAATCCATAAGACCTTTTTTATCTAGTCGTCCGATCCAGCATGTGCCAAGTTTATTACTCCATGCCGTTAATGCCATATTCTGAACCGCGCGGGTGCTGTCTATCTCATGCCATTTGGATGCGGGATCGGTAACTACAACAACTGCAAAATCTACCTGGGCAATAAAACTCCCGCTTATGCAATATTTCCCCATATCATTTAACTTTGCTTTATCTCTTATCAAAACAAACTGCCATGGCTGATCATTATGAGCGCTTGGAGCTAGTCTGCCCGCTTCCAGCACTTCCATAATAACTTCTTCAGGCACATCCTTCTTTATATAACTTCTTATAGAGCTCAAAGTAGAAACACACTTAAAAACTTCCATATTCGTTCTCCTAAAAATGTTATAAGTTGCCAAATTTATCTTTTTAAAGTGCAGCATTGAGTATTGGGAAAAAGACTCTATACTTACGTTTCTAATTATGACTTCCAATAACGAAAATATACAGCCTTTGAAGATAAAAAACTGTGCAATGTTAAACATTGCAACCGGAATTCGTGCGCAAAACCTTAAAGAATTAAAGGACAAGTTGACAAATATTCATTCAGAATCAATCCATTATCATTTCTGGGCTAAAAAGCTTCGTCCAGGCTTTGAAGAACCTGAGTACAATAACGATTTTGCAACCTGGGCTTATAAGAATCTTCACAATAATAAGCTGGCAGAGCGCCTCAGTCTAATAAATCCTGGAATGTTTTCCAATATAGAAGACCTTAGATCAAAAATAGTAGAGGTTGCAAATTTAAGCTTGGAAGAAAGCAAAACATCTATAAACGCAAAAGAAGGTGAAAAATTCCAATTCACTCGTTCTGAGGTTGTATTATTTGATACAAAATTTGCAATATCGAATCCTGAAGAACTTGTGGACGTACTTCCTAATCTACCTTTGGGCTGTATATATTTTCATTTTATTTACTCCAAAAACGACACAGGGGATATATCTTCATGGCTTTCACAATTTGACAGTAAGCATAACAACCTGACCGACCAGATTTCTAAATTAGACCCATATTTTTTCACATTATCAGAAATTCGAGTAAAAGCTTCTCATATATTTACGGATTATTTCAAAGGAGTCGCAAAGTGAGCGAGTTACTCGATTCTTATGCAAGAGTTGCCGGCGAAGAAGTAATAGACCAGTTGCAACAACTCTCAGCCCCAATGAAGGGAGCCAAATTTGTACATGTGAATTCTACCCGCGTAGGCGGAGGCGTAGCCGAGATACTCATGAAAATGGTTCCTCTGATGAATGAGCTGGGCATAGATACAAGCTGGGAAGTTATTACGGGCGAAGATAAATTCTACCAATGTACAAAAAGTATGCATAACGCTCTTCAGGGAGACCAGGTCAATATTTCTGAGGATCTACTAAAAGCTTACGAGGAAACTAATTCCAAAAATGCTGATGTACTACGCCCAGCATTAGAAGACGCCGACTATGTCATCATACACGACCCCCAGCCGGCACCTTTGTTAAAACTTTGTCCGGACCGGAAAGGAAAGTGGGTTTGGCGCTGTCACATCGATGCAAGCAAGCCGCATCCACCAGTTTGGAATTATTTAAGCCAATATGTAAAAGACTACGATGCCAGTTATTTCTCTCTAGCTGACTATGCGCAGCAACTTCCGCATACTCAGTACCTCATTCCTCCTAGTATCGATCCGCTAAGTGATAAAAACATGGATCTTGATCAATCGGAAATTGGGTCAACTTACAGGGAGTTCAATCTCGATCAAAATCGCCCTATAATGCTTCAAGTTTCACGATATGACAGATTTAAAGACCCGATTGGAGTGATCGAGGCATACAAGCTAGTAAAAAAGTCCATTCCAGAAATTCAATTGGTACTCGCGGGCGGGGGAGCAACAGACGACCCTGAAGGGGAAGAGGTACTAAATCAAGTCAGAGAATCTGCCGGAGATGATCCGGATATTCATATTCTTCTTTTACCTCCGGATGCGCATAAAACAATAAATGCTCTTCAGAGAGTATCCGACATCATACTTCAAAAGTCATTAAAGGAAGGATTTGGCCTTACCGTTACCGAGGCAATGTGGAAAGGAAAACCGGTAATAGGCGGCAACACAGGTGGGATTCGTCTTCAGATTGTAAACCACTATACTGGATTTCTTGTCGATACCCCAGAAGGCGCAGCACTCAGAATTCAAGAACTACTTCAGAGCCCTGACAAGATGAAGGAAATGGGTAAACAAGCTAAAGAATATGTACGCAAAAACTTTCTTAATACCCGTCATCTAAGAGAAATACTTAGTTTATTTGCAATTCTTGATAACCAATCAGAAACATAACCCAACTAAGCTAAATTGAATTTTTAAGTGCTAATACACAACATATCAATTATCCGGAGACTTAAGAAATGGCAGAATCTGTGAAAATAGGTGACCCCGCCCCGAACTTTGCCCTTTTTTCTGAGACTGGAGAAGCTGTCGAGCTTCAAGATTATATAGGCACAAAATCGGTTGTTTTATTCTTCTACCCTAAAGATAATAGCGCAATATGCACTAAAGAGGTTTGTTACTTTAGAGATAACTTCGAAGAATTTCAAAAAATTAATAATGCAGAAGTTATAGGAATTAGCTCAGATACCGAAGATTCGCATAAACAATTCTCAGAAACACTCAACCTCCCGTTTATGCTGTTAAGTGATCCGGATGAGGACGTTAGACGAGAATATGGCGTTCCGAAAACTTTAGGCATATTTCCCGGAAGAGTTACATACGTAATAGACAAGGAAGGAGTAATCAGGCATATATTCTCCTCCCAATTAAAATATAAAAGGCATGTCAAAGAAGCTCTCTCAGCTTTAAAATCAATTTAGGCGAAGAGCCTTTTAATATCAACCTGAGCATTTTTTTATCCCATCCACTTATCAATACTCTTCCTACATGATAAAGTTTCTAGAATATATTGTTCTATCATACTGAAAATGTTGGTAGTATATTGGTTTTAAGAGGAGATTTAAATTGATAAAGAAACCATGGGCTGGCCGATTCAAAAAAGGGACTCATAAAGTTGCGGAGAAGTTCTCTGCTTCAATCGACTTTGATCAGAGGCTGTATAAAGAGGATATTGAAGGAAGTATAGCGCATACGACAATGCTCGCTAACGAGGGAATTATATTAAAAAAGGAAGCTGGTAAGATAATAAAAGGCCTTAAACAAATAGAAAAAGAAATCAAAACTGGCAAATTCCTATTCAGGGAAGAATTTGAGGATATCCACCTTAATATTGAGAAACGGCTGATTGAGAAAATAGGAGACGTTGGCGGGAAAATTCACACTGCTAGGAGCAGGAACGATCAAATCGCGCTTGATATGCGTCTTTACCTTAGAAAAGAAATAGTGGAAATCATAGCTCTTATCAAGATAATTACAGGACGTTTGGTCGAATTATCGGATGAGAATATCGACGCTATGATACCACTATACACCCATATACAAAGAGGGCAGCCTGTACTTCTGTCCCACCAATTAATGGCTTTCTATGAAATGTTAAAACGCGACAGGGAACGTTATGTAGACTGTTTGAACAGGGTCAACGTCTTACCTCTGGGAGCAGGCGCTGGGGCTGGGACAACCTTCCCTATCAATAGAAAACTAGTTGCAGAGCTTCTGGATTTCCCTGAAGTAACAAACAACAGCATAGATACAGTTAGTGATAGGGACTTCATAATAGAATTTATCTCAACTTCTGCAACTCTAATGATGCATTTGAGCCGGATATCAGAGGAATTTGTCCTTTGGTCAACTAAGGAATTTGATTTTGTTGATCTGGGAGACGAGTTCACTACTGGGTCAAGCATTATGCCCCAGAAAAGAAATCCGGATATGGCAGAGCTAATTCGCGGGAAAACAGGAAGGGTCTACGGCAATCAGGTTGCAATTCTTACAATTATGAAAGGGCTACCGTTTTCATATAACCGTGACATGCAGGAAGATAAAGAACCTATGTTTGATACAGTGGATACCGTAAAAGCATGCCTCGAAGTACTTTCAGAAATGTTAGTCGCGATAGAGTTTAAACATGACAATATGAAAAAAGCGCTAAATGAAGGGTTCATTACAGCGACTGATGTAGCAGATTACCTCAGCCGAAAGGGCCTGCCTTTTAGACAGTCACATGAAGTTACCGGGAAAATAGTTAGCTATGCGGAAGAGAAAGGTAGAGAGCTTTTGAATCTCCATATTTCTGAATTCCAGATGTTCTCAACACTTTTTGAGGAAGACCTATATGATTTCATTACACTGGATGGGTCAATTGAGAGTAGAAAATCACATGGCGGCACAGCAAAGAAGAATGTAGTTAAAATGATTAAAGCTGCTAAAAAAGAAATCGACGATTGAGAATAGTGTTTATAAGATATTTATTCTCTATAACAAACAAAAAAGGGAGCCGAAAGGGAGATAATCTCCCTAAGCTCCCCTTTGTTACTTTTAAATTACCCTTTTATTACAATTAAATACTACTTCCTCCTGAGCCTTCTTCTTACAACAATTACAGCTGGTATCAGAAGATAACCAAGTAACCCTACTAATGCAGAAGGTTCACTAATACTATTAGTTCCTGCTAGTGAACAGTCTGAGCTGGGCTCAGAATCCTTTAGGGCCGCCACAATAACATCACAATTTCTATACTCATAGAATATATCGTTTATCGTTACTCCTCCGTCTGGAGTAGGCAGGTTTTCAATCTTCTGGGTCAATTCAGTGATCTGACTAGCAGGCACTTGCATCGCGAATATTAAGGTATCAAACCCCTGGGCTTCATCTCCAAAATCGCAGTCTAATCCGCCTGGGATGATTGCTTCCGTTCCGATCGTTAATTCATCGTTTCCTGCAGCACCTCTTAGAGGAAAATCATCAGTTAAGTTTGTGATTGTAGAATTGGATACAAAGACCTTGTCATCATCGACGCCAAGAGAAACTGTCACATCTGAAGATGTGTTCGTTATAATCGAGTTCATAATCGTAAGATCCTCCATCCCAGCACCCCCAGTGAATGCGCGACTTATATTAGGGCCTGTAGATATAGTGCTTCCGGAGATTAAGGCTGTATCATCACCATCACCTACGCTTATAGTGATGCCTCCTATTGTTGTGACTACTATAGAGTCTTTAATAATTACATGATCGTTGCCTGAATTAAAGAAAAGAGTAGAAGCTGTGCTTTCTAATCTAGCTCTGTCTAGCGTAATCTCATCAGATTCGATACCCGTATTAATAGCTCGACTTAGTCCTTCTACTGTTGCATTTTTAACGTCTACGTGGTTTGGCCCGTTACCCAAATCTATTGCTGCGAAATTATTTGTATCTATATTCCCTTCTGGAAGAATTTCCACCATGACTCCGTTGTTATTTCCGCCCTGCTGTATTCCGTTGGGATCGGGGTTGGGATCAAGGGAATTGCACTCAAACTGGTTAGGTCCGGTT
>Ga0209633_10003661_pt1 | contig 14129 bp, 14 predicted proteins | sample Cruoilmetagenom1_FD_187290 | JGI IMG/M metagenome (GOLD analysis project Ga0209633, IMG submission 187290) | Oil polluted marine microbial communities from Coal Oil Point, Santa Barbara, California, USA - Sample 1 (SPAdes) (version 2) | ecosystem: Environmental > Aquatic > Marine > Oil seeps ... | reverse complement strand
AACAGGCATAGTAGATTCTACAGAAATTGACAGGATTAACATACTCCAGGCAAGTCTGATGTCAATGTTTAAAGCAGTTAAAAATCTTGAAATCAGCCCTGATTTTCTGCTTATTGACGGCAGATTTACTATTTCCTCCGACCTCCCTCAATCTACAATTATCAAAGGTGACTCTCTAAGCATTTCAATTGCCGCCGCATCCATTATAGCCAAGGTAACGCGTGACAGGCTTATGAAAAAATATGATGAAAAATATCCCCAATTCGGTTTTTCAAGACATAAGGGTTATCCTACCAAAATTCATAAAGAAGCGATAAAAAAATTCGGCCCCTCTCCTATTCACAGACATACATTTAAAGGCGTTAAAGAATATTTATAGATTTGCAAATCATGCTTAATAATAACCAAAAATTTGGAGAAAAAAGTGAATCTATAGCTTCCGGGTATCTTGAGAAAAAAATGGGATACAAGATTCTGGAAAAAAATTATCGTACCAAAGCCGGAGAAATTGATATTATTGCAAAGGATGGAAATACTATTGTTTTTATAGAGGTTAAGGCAAGAAGGTCGCTGCATTACGGAAGTTCCAGAAACGCAGTAACATTTGATAAGCAAAAGAAAATATCTATGCTTGCACTTTACTATCTTAAAACAAAAAAGCTAAGCAATGCCAAAGCAAGATTTGATGTAGTGGCAATCAATTTTTCTAAAAAAGTTACTGAAATAGAAGTAATAAAAAACGCCTTTGACCTTGCCTATGGATGATACAGAAAAAAACGATGTTAAGGGCTGTCTCTATATTGTTTCAACACCTATAGGTAACAGAGAAGATATTACACTAAGGGCACTCAAGGTTCTTGAAGACGTTGATCTTATCGCTGCGGAAGACACAAGAAAGACGGGCAGCCTGCTTGCCTTTTATAAAATAAATAATCGCCTGGCCTCTTATTATGAACATAATGAAGCTGCGTCTGCAGATAGATTGATTAAAAAATTGAATGATGGGTTATCAATTGCATTAGTATCCGATGCTGGAACCCCCCTAATCTCTGATCCAGGGTATCGCCTTATTAAAAAGGCGGTTGCAGAATCTATAAAAATAATTCCGATTCCAGGCGCATCTGCCATATTAACTGCTCTTTCTGTTGCAGGATTTCCCACCGATTCCTTTATTTTTATGGGATTTCTTTCCAAAAAAAAGGGAAAGCGCCTGAAACAGTTGAACGACCTGGCCTCTGGATTAAAGACCATTATATTTTATGAATCAAATAAAAGAATAGAACGGTTTCTAAGTGAAATAATCGAAACATTAGGCGATCGAGATGGAGTCCTTGGCCGTGAAATGACAAAGCTGCACGAAGAATTCATTCGGGGTCCTGTTTCGGTTATTTTAGACAATATTCAAAAACGTTCTTTTCTTAAAGGGGAATGTACGCTTATAATAAGCGGATGCACAGAAAAAGAAATGCCTGCACCAGGTATTATCAGTGATGAAATCAAAAGAAGACTTGAATTGTCGGATAAAAGCATTTCGAAGCTTTCAAAAGAGATAGCAGCGCAATTCGGTGTTTCCAAAAAAAGTATCTATAATAATGCGATTAAAATAAAGAAGAGCTTTGAGAATAAAAGATGCCTGTAAATATTCTTTATCCTGTCATATTATCTGTACCTGAAAAAAATCGGCTTCTCACAGGCAGGGAAAAAGTTTTATTTTTGAGCAGATACGCAAGAAAAGCGCTTGCAATTTCAGCGCGTAAAAAAGGGTTTGTGTTAACTGAAGCAGCAAAAGATGATCATGGAGTTCCTAAAGCATATGAGGGTAAATACTGGTCTATTACCCACAAAGATGAATATGTCGCAGGTGTAGCCTCATTAACAAGTATCGGAATTGATATAGAAAAAATACGGCCATGTTCCATGGCTCTTTTAAAAAAAACAGCAAGTCAAAAAGAATGGGCTCTTTCATCTGAAGAATCTTATAAACTTTTTTTTCGATATTGGACTGCCAAAGAGGCTGTAATAAAATTAAAAGGAACAGGCATTAAAGATCTTTTAAGGTGCAGGATTACAGAAATCCTTGATGAGAATCACCTTATTATAAAATATATGGATGAAAGATGGCTGGTTGAACATTTTTTTTTTAAAGGGCATATTGCATCTGTGGTTAAAAATTCAGATATAATAGAATGGATGGCTTGGAATGGGGACGAATTAGGAACGAAATAATAGTTTTTCCGCATAAGAACAAACGATTTCTGTCCCGCCCTGGCGTTTTACGATGTAACTGGCTGCCATTTTGCGTACTTTATTGCGCTGTTCAGGATGCTTGATCTTTTTTTCTAAAATATCGGCAGCAGCAGTTACGCTGCCGACACTTGTAACAAGTCCCTGCTTAAATATTTCATTGCCAACCCAGGCAAAATTTTCCCAATAAGGCCCTATTACAGGAATTACGCCGCATACAGCCGCTTCCAGAAAATTTTGCCCGCCAAGAGGGGCAAGGCTACCACCAACAAAAGCTGCTGTTGATGTTTCATATGCAGCGCCCAGTTCTCCAAAAACATCCCACAAAATTACCGTACCGGGAGAAACGGTTTTGTTTGTTTCAGAGCGCAACCTCCATCTTATTGATATACTACTTAATGTTTTTTTCCAGTTTTCGATTCTATGCATATGCCTGGGGAAAAGCCCAATAATTATATCCGGTCTTTTTTGCAGTAAATGCAGGATAATTTCTTGAACCTGTTTTTCTTCCTCGCTTCTGATTGATCCTAACACAAGAAAAGGTGTGCCCTGCGGCAAAAAGGCATTTAATTTTTTTTGCTTATCCCTCGCAGATGATGGGCCATTAATATTATCGAATTTCATGTTAGGCATAGTTACCACATCTTCTTTGCCGAACAACAGGCTGAATCGTTGTGCATCCCGGGCAGAAACAGCAAAAATTTTATCAGGGCTTAATCTGCGGCAGATAGATTGACAAAGCATATACCTGTTAAAACTTTTCAGGGTTAGTCTGCCGTTTATGATAAGAACCTTGCAACCTCTTTTTTTTAAAGCCATCATAAGGCCTGGCCAGATTTCAGTCTCCAGCAGAACCATTAATTTTGGGCAAATTTCTTTAACCACTTTTTTCATTATGGCAGGTTTATCAAAGGGAAAATAAGATATAAATATTATTTTTTTTTTATCTGAACGCAGGATATCATCCGCTGCACGATCAAGTATTTCAATTCCCTGCTTTGTGTTGGATGTTATAAGTATTCTTAAAGGAGTAATACAAGAGTGGGTAGAAGAATGGGGAAATTTTAAGTGTTTAACAAAATTCAAGGCAAGATAAGATTCCCCTGCAGATGCAGCCTGGATCCACAAGTCTGCTTCAGGTAATTTTTTTTTAAAAAGACGCTGCGAAAATCCGTCTTTAATTCTGCTGTTTGTGCGGAGTAAAGGGATAGTAAGGTTCCAGCAGAAGTTATACAGCATAAATGCAAATCGTTCAGAAAATGAAATGTCGCGCATTTTTTTTTTCTTAATCTTGATTTTTCTCTCCAATCCCATTTTTTAAACCTGTGCGGTTAGCCGCACAGATCGTATTTTTTTGGTTATTTCATCCCCGTTCCTTAGAAACGGGGACGAAATAACTTCCACAACTATGCATCACAGCTTCAGGCCATCTTTGCCCGATGTCAAAGTACAAAAATCTTGAAATAGCTCGCTATTCCTGCAACTTTTGTACTTTAAAATCGAACAAACCTGACCTAAATCTGTGTGCCTACTTAGGGAAGTTATTTCATCCCCGTTCCTTAATATCAATTTATCATTTTCAGTTCAAGAATATTTTTATCTATTTGGCATCCTTCATTAAAAGCCAAAAGTAGTTTACACTTTTTAATGTAAAATTGCACTTCTCGTTCCCATGCTCCAGCGTGGGAATGCATACCATATGAGAGTTCCCACGCTGGAGCATGGGAACCAGGCAAGAACCAGTATCTAAAAAGTGTAAACTAAATTTGAAAAATGCCATCTATTTCTATGAAAATGTTTTAAGCATTGACATTTTATAGAAAATATGACAACATAAAAAGGTTATGTTTATAGATTTTTTGTTTAATCTGGAGGTTGAAATGTTTGAAATCGTGGAACGGGAAGAGATGACGGGAGGCACGGTCATACGGAATGAAATTGAAGCTCCTTTGATAGCGCGCAAAGCTAAGCCCGGTCAGTTTGTTATACTGAAAGCAAATGAAACAGGTGAACGTATCCCATTAACAATGGCTGACACTGATCCGGAAAAAGGCACAATAACTATCATCTATATGGTTGTTGGTAAATCTACTGCTATTTTTAGAAATTTAAAGGTTGGTGATGCGTACCAGGATATTATAGGGCCGCTTGGCGCTCCGACGCACCTTGAAAAGGTTGGGAAGGTAGTTTGTGTAGGAGGCGGAACAGGGATTGCCGTTTTGCATCCGATTACCCGCGCACTCAAGGAAATAGGAAATGATGTTACTTGTATTGTTGGCGCCAGGAGTAAAGATATCCTTATATTGGAAGATGAGATGAAAAAGGCTTCCAATGATTTGAGAATATGTACAGATGACGGATCATATGGACACCATGGTTTTGTAACAGATGTTTTAAAGGAAGTATTGGAAAAAGGTGATATTAAGCTTGCAGTTGCAATAGGTCCTGTTCCCATGATGAAATTTGTATCCAAAATGACTAAAGAATACAATGTCAAGACTATGGTAAGCCTGAATCCGATTATGGTTGACGGAACCGGAATGTGCGGCTGTTGCCGTGTATCAGTTGGCGGTGAAACAAAATTTGCTTGTGTTGACGGTCCTGAATTTGATGGGCACAAGGTTGATTATGACGAACTGATGCTTCGTTTACTGGCATACAGGGAGGATGAGACGAGAAGCCTTGAGGAAAGTGGTTTGAAGTTGTAAAAATATAGATAGTTAATATCAAGTAACGGAGAAATAAGATGGCCAAAAAAGAAAAAATAGCCAGGCAGATAATGCCTGAACAGGAACCGGATATAAGAGCAAAAAATTTTGAAGAAGTTCCGCTGGGATTAACTCAGGAAGCGGCAGTCAATGAAGCGCAGAGATGTATGCAATGCAAAAAGCCGGCCTGTGTTGAGGGATGTCCGGTTGGAGTCGATATCCCTGGTTTTATAAAATTGATAGCAGAAGAAAAATTTGTCGGGTCAATCAGAAAAATATGGGAAAAAAATGCTCTCCCTGCAGTATGCGGCAGGGTTTGTCCCCAGGAATTACAGTGTGAAGGCAAATGTATTATCGGTAAAAAGGGCGATTCTGTTGCCATTGGAAATCTTGAAAGATTTGTTGCTGACAAAGAAAGAATCAGTGGGACTGGAGAGCTTCCGCCCAAGGCAGCGCCTACAGGGAAAAAGGTGGCGGTTGTAGGTTCAGGCCCGTCTGGCCTGACTGTTGCTGGTGATCTTATACTTAAGGGGCATCAGGTTACTATTTTTGAAGCTTTTCACAAGCCTGGCGGTGTGCTTGTATATGGAATTCCTGAATTCAGGCTTCCAAAAGATATTGTTTTTTCAGAAGTCGCATTTTTGGAAAAACTCGGCGTAACAGTTGATTGTAACGCCGTTGTGGGGCGTACCGTAAGTGTTGATGAGCTTTTTGAAGAAGGATATGATGCGGTATATATAGGTGTAGGCGCTGGTTTGCCTAGATTCCTGAATGTTCCAGGTGAAAACCTTGTGGGTCTTTTTTCGGCAAATGAATATCTGACAAGATCAAATCTTATGAAAGCATATCGTTTTCCGGAATACGATACTCCGATAATCAGAGGTAAAAACGTAATAACACTCGGAGCTGGAAATGTGGCTATGGATTCGGCCAGAACAGCATTACGTATGGGTGCGGAGAAATCCAGAATTGTATATCGACGCTCAAGGGATGAAGTGCCTGCCAGAGGTGCTGAGGTACACCATGCAGAAGAGGAAGGTGTTGAATTCTTTTTTCTCACAAGTCCTGTAGAATTTAAAGGTAACGAGCAAGGCCGCGTTACAGGAATGGTAGGTCTGAAGATGGAACTGGGAGAACCTGATGATTCAGGACGGCGCAGGCCTGTCCCCATAGAAGGCTCCGAGTTTGAGCTGGAGTGTGATCTGGCGATTGTGGCTGTAGGTGCAGGCCCCAACCCTTTACTTACACAAACCACAGAAGGTCTTGATTTAAACCGCTGGGATTATATCCTTGCGGATGAAGCAACCGGAAAAACCAGCAAAAAAGGTGTCTGGGCAGGTGGTGATATAGTAACCGGCTCAGCAACCGTAATTCTGGCAATGGGTGCAGGCAGACTGGCCGCTGATTCAATACATGATTACTTGACCTGGGGCTGGTAAGGAAATTATGATTACTCCTCCTAATCGGCCTGAACCTTGGCCTCATTATATAGCATGTAAACCTGGCGTCTGTTCCATTCGGATATTCTTTCATCGGTCTTTACGCCGTCGGAAGTTAATTTTTCAGCGATTTCAATAAATGTTAGCCGGTCAACATCTTTCATGCTTACTATGTTGTTGATAATATTTTCCAGATAACCATCGTTTCCAGTAACAGTTTCTTTGTTACCGGAAATTGATTTTTCAAGATACAAGAGAGCTTTTTCAATTATTATGGAAAGGCTCTCTCCTGTCCTTTTTTTTTCATTCTCTAAAACAGCCTGGGCTTTTCTGCCCAGCATGACTGTATATGGCTTTCTTCCGAGAGCTTTTTGTTTTCTTCTCCAATTGTGCTGTCTATCTTTTCCTGATAAGCTCATACTATTTCCTCTCAAAATTATTAATTCGTTCTCGTTCTCGTTTCTTAAGGAACGAGGACAAATTAACTTCCCCGTTCCTAAGGTCTTAGCAAAATAGAAGCATAAATCGTACCAAGTATGTGCGCCTACCTGGGAAAGTTATTTCCTCCTCGTTCCTTATCGTTTTTACCAAAGCTTCCCGTTAAAAAATAAATTTTTAATAACAGTTATTTCTAAAATTAGAATTGCTGACCTTGACAATATTAACTATTTTTTATAAATAAATAACAACCTATTTATAAATCCCTTTAAGAAGCGAAGAAATTATTTTGTCTTCCAAGTTTGGGAAAAATTGAATTAAATCCTTTTAAAAAAGGATACAAGCAATTACAAGGAGAAAATCTATGAACATTCTGTTTTTTGGGCCTAATGGCAGTGGTAAGGGAACACAGGGAGCAATATTAAAAGAAAAATACAATATTGCGCATATTGAATCAGGCGCAATTTTTCGTGAGAATATTTCAAACGGAACCGAACTCGGTGCAAAGGCAAAAGGTTATATAGATAAGGGTGACCTTGTGCCTGATGAAATCACAATTCCTATGATTCTGGATCGTCTTAAACGCGATGACTGCAAAAAGGGATGGTTGCTTGACGGTTTTCCAAGAAATAAAAATCAGTCCGTAAAACTTGATGAATCATTAAAAAAAGCAGGGATTGCATTGGATATTGTCATTGAACTGCTTCTTGATCGCGAAATTGCAAAAAACAGAATAATGGGGCGCAGACTTTGTGTGAATGATAATAATCATCCAAATAATATTTTTATAGATGCTATTAAACCTGACGGGGATAAATGCCGTGTTTGTGGTGGTGATTTAACAAAAAGGGATGATGACCAGGATGAGGAGGCCATCAACAAACGGCACAATATTTACTATGATGCCAATGAAGGAACCCTTGCAGCTTCATATTATTTTAAAAATCTGGCCGAAAAAGACGGATCTGTCAAATACGTCACCTTAGATGGCGCACCTGGTGTGCAGGATGTTACTGCGGAACTGGTTTCAAAACTTTAACTCAAAAAAAAAGCCCGACCTGCTGGTCGGGCTTTTTTTTTATTTATTACTTGTTGTTTTATTCAGATATATCTTTCATAAGAACTGCATGAGCAGCAGCCAACCGGGCAACGGGCACTCGAAATGGTGAGCAGGAAACATAATTCAATCCCAGATCCTGGCAAATAAAAATAGATTCAGGGTCTCCGCCGTGTTCACCGCATATACCGCATTCCAGATCAGTTTTTACACTTCTTCCTTTAGCAACAGCCATTTGTATCAACTGGCCAACACCATCCTTATCTATTGTGGCAAATGGATTAGCTGGTAATATTTTATTGCTTATATATTCTATCAAAAATGAGGCTTCGGCATCATCTCTGGAGACTCCAAATGTGGTTTGTGTCAAATCATTAGTTCCGAAAGAGAAAAAGGATGCATATTGCGCTATCTGATCAGCCGTTAAAGCTGCGCGCGGGAGTTCAATCATAGTCCCAAATTTATAATCTATCTCCAGATTCTTTTCCTTCATTACTTTTTTAGCTTCTTTTTCAAGTAGTTCACGCTGCACCTTCAATTCGTTACAATGGGTGGTAAGCGGAATCATAATTTTTGGTAAAACTTTTATCCCATTTTTACTTACTTCACATGCTGCTTCAAATATTGCACGCACCTGCATCGCTGTAAGCTCCGGGATACTGATCCCGAGGCGCACGCCTCTGAAACCAAGCATCGGGTTAACTTCATGAAGTTTTTCAACCCGCTTTAAAATTTTTTCCTTATTATTAAAGTCCTGCAGCAACCGGTTAATTTTATCAAGAGTATCGGCATGACTAAGACGAATTTTTAAATCCGCCATTTCATTGACTAAAAGTTCACGATCAGGAAGGAATTCATGCAATGGGGGATCAATCAAACGGATAATAACCGGAAGACCGTCCATTTCTCTAAAAATACCCTCAAAATCTTCACGCTGAAACGGCAAAAGTGCATTAATAGCTTCCCGCTTGTCACTTGGCAGATCCGCCATAATCATCCTTTGAACAAAAGGAAGCCGTTCAGGATTTAAAAACATATGCTCCGTGCGGCAAAGACCAATGCCCTCTGCGCCGTAACTGCGTGCTCTCTTTGCATCAGCCGGATAATCCGCATTGGCCCATACGCCGAGATGCCGGAATTCATCAGCCCATGAAAGGATAGTCATCAACCATTCATCCTTTATGTCAGGTATCGTGGTTTCAATTTCACCGACATATACTTCTCCTGTTGTCCCGTCAATTGAAATCTTCTCACCCTCATTAATTATAAGATCACCAATTACAATTCTGCGTTTGTTCATCTGAATAACCATCTTTGAAAGGCCTACCACCGCAGGTTTTCCGAATTGTCGCGCAACAAGCGCCGCATGGCTCGTGCGCCCTCCCCTGCTGGTAAGAATACCGTTTGCGGCAAGCATTCCATGCACGTCATCCGGTCTTGTTTCCGGACGAACCATTATAACTGCTTTTTCTGCCTCGCTCCATTCCTTGGCTAAATCGGCAGTCAAGGCAATTACTCCAGAAGCTGCGCCTGGGGAAACATTAAGACCTTTACCAAAAAACGTTCCCGATTTTTTAGCCTCTTTTGTAGCTTCAAGCTTGAACTGAGGATGTAAAAAGAAATCAATCTGATCCGGTTCTACCCGTAAAACAGCTTCTTCTTTGGTAATCAGGCCTTCATTTGCCATTTCAACCGCTATACGTACTGCAGCTTGGGCGGTACGTTTCCCATCACGGGTCTGAAGCATCCACACTTTACCGTTTTCAACAGTAAATTCAAGATCCTGCATTTCATGATAGTGATTTTCAAGAAGCCGCGCAATCGTTGCGAATTCCTCATATGCCTTAGGAGAATCCTTTTGCATTAAAGAGATATCGTTTGTCATACGAATTCCAGCAACAACGTCCTCACCCTGTGCATTTACCAGATAATCGCCTTCTATTTGATTTTCCCCGGTAGAACCGTTGCGTGTCATGGCAACTCCGGTGGCACTTGTATCACCCATATTGCCAAAAACCATGGTTACAACATTAACTGCTGTTCCAAGATCGTGAGGAATATTGGCGGCATTTCTGTAATCGATTGCCCGTTTCCCATTCCAGCTTTTAAATACAGCCTCGGTTGCAAGCATTAATTGTATATTGGGATCATCCGGAAATTTAAGCTTGGTCTCACTTTTAAAAATTTGTTTAAACCTGTCAATTACCACTTCCCAGATCTCGGCTGAAATTTCGGAATCAGTCTCCACCCCAACTTTAGCACGAACCTTTGTGATAACATTTTCAAAAAGCTCATCATCAACTTCCATAACAACAACACCGAACATCTGTATCAGACGACGGTAGGAATCATACACAAAACGAGGATCATCCGTAAGTTTTATTAACGCTTTAGCAGTTAAATCATTTAAACCAATATTCAACACAGTATCCATCATACCAGGCATTGAAAATTTTGCGCCTGAACGACACGATACAAGCAAAGGATTCTCGCTGCCGCCAAATGTTTTACCGGTTAAAAATTCAATTTTCTTCAACCCCTGAAGGGTTTGCTCCCACATGGATTCAGGGAATATTTCTCCTAATTCGATAAACTTGTTGCATGCCTCGGTTGTTATGGTAAACCCGGGCGGAACAGGAACGCCTATTCTGTCCATCTCAGCCAGGTTGGCACCTTTCCCTCCCAGCAGTGCTCGCACATCATCCCATTTGCCTCCGACATAATCTTTAGCCTGTTTTACTTGATCGAAAAAATATACCCATTTTTTTTCCATTGATAATCCTTAGCAGTTTTATTTTTTAGTTCTTGAGATTTTAAATTTTTAAGATAAATTATACAAATAAATTTAATTGAATTCTTTTTTTTACTATAAAAAAAGCAAAATGTCAATAAAGATACAAAGAAACGGGGATACCTATGGGTTTCGGAATTCAAAAGTTGCACATGCATCCTCCGACTCCCATGCGGTTACTCTGGAAACTTTAACTTCGGTTTTGCTTATTAATACCTGTAGTTCATTTGCAATATATTGAGCTATATTTTCCGAGGAAGGATTCCCGTTTTTAAAATACTCAAGTTCATTAAGAAACTTATGATCAAGTTTATCTATTATTTTAGAAATATACTGCTTAAGTTCTCCAAAGTCTATTAATACACCGGCATTATTAAGGGCATCGCCTGCCACACATACCTCTATTTTCCAGTTATGCCCGTGAAGATTTTCGCATTGCTCAGCAACCATTTTCAACTGATGAGCAGCGGCAAAACGTGTAATAACCTTTAATTCAAACATAGTTATTTCGTCCTCATTCCCAAATCTCTATCCAGTAGACTTGGCAGAAGTTCCTTTGATAAAATTCTTTAATTTGTTGGCAATCTTACCTGATTCAATCTTTGCGAATTCCTTTAAAAGCTTCTCCTGCTTTTTGCTAAGATGTGTGGGAGTTTTGATTAGCATACGCATTATCTGATCGCCGCGCCTGCCCCCTCTAAGTGATGGTATCCCTTCGCCTATAAAACGAAACAGATCTCCCGGCTGGGTTCCTTTGGGAATTACAAGCGTTTTTTCTCCATCAAGAGTCTGAACTTTTATCTCATCACCCAATGCAGCCTGCACAAATGAAACAGGAATATTACAAATTACATTAGTATTATCACGCTCAAAAAAATCATGTGAATCAACATCAATGAATACGTAAAGGTCACCCGGAGGCCCGCCATATGTGCCCGCCTCTCCTTCAGCAGTAAGACGCAGCCTTGAGCCTGAATCGACTCCTGCAGGAATTTTTACGGCGACCTTTTTTGTAATCATGACCTGCCCGGTTCCTCTGCATTTCAGGCAGGGATGAGGGATACTTTTACCGTTGCCCCTGCAATTCTGACAGGTTGTCCTGACTGTAAAAAAGCCCTGGCTTCTGGTAACCTGGCCAGTGCCATTGCAATGGGGACAGATTTCAGGCTTTGTTCCGGGCTCACAGCCATTGCCGTCACAATCAGGACAGACTTCCATCTTTTCTATTGTCAAGTCCTTATCAGTTCCAAATGCTCCCTCCATAAAACTCAGGGAGAGATCATAACGAATATCGCCCCCCTTTCTGGCACCTGAACGTGAACGTCTTCTCCCCCCGAAACCAAAAAAATTCTCAAAAATATCTCCAAAATTTGAGAATATATCTTCCTGACCGCCAAACCCTGAAAAACCGGAACCTTCCAGCCCCTTATGGCCGAACTGGTCATAGATGCCTCGTTTTTTAGAATCTCCCAGAACATCATAAGCTTCTGCAGCCTCTTTAAATTGCTCTTCAGCCTCTTTATCACCGGGATTTCTATCAGGATGATATTGAAGAGCAAGCTTTCTGTAGGCCTTTTTAAGCTCTGCATTATCGGCCCCTTTTCCCACGCCTAGAATTTCGTAATAATCCCTTTTTGTAGTCATTTAACTTCCTGTTTAAAAGTCTGATATTGTAAAGATGAAATTGATATGATAATTAAATAAAATCTTTTTTTTTATAGATAAAGGAACGTTTCTAACCTAAAAAAATAATACATTTATCGGAATTGTCAATGCAAAATGCAGAACTCCCTTTTATCAGGGAAATGTTTGAAACAATAGCACCCAAATATGATTTACTTAATCGCCTGCTCAGTTTAAGGTGTGATGCTTTATGGAGAAAAGCTCTTGTATCTGAAATAAATATTCCTGACAAAGGGAAAATTCTTGATATAGCCTGTGGAACAGGAGAGATAGGTCTAAAAATCCTGCAAAAAATAAATACCGGAATTAATGTATATGGCCTGGATTTTTCAATTAAGATGCTTGAGCTTGCAAAGGAAAAAATTAAAAAAGACGGCAAAGAAAAGTTGCTCCATTTGTCTGCCGGCAATGCATTTTATCTTCCCTTTAAAGATAATACCTTTGACGCTGTTTCTATAGCATTTGGGATAAGAAATATCAGTGATAAATTGACAGCATTAAAAGCCTTCCGCAACAGCCTGAAAAATGGCGGTATGCTTCTGATTCTTGAACTTAACACACCCCCAAAAGGTCTTTTGCTGAACACTTATTTACTCTATTTTGAAAAAATTTTACCACTAATAGGATGGTTTTTTTCAAAGAATCTTATGGCATATCAATATCTTCCCAATTCAGTCATTAATTTTCCAGCTCCGGAAAATTTTGCTAAAATAATGATTGAAGCAGGATTTTCAGATGTTAGATGGAAAAGAATGACTTTAGGCATTGTAAATCTATTTGTTGGGTATAAACTGTAGGGCACGTAACTTAGGATAGCAAATGAAATAACTTGAACAATATTATTTGTCTTTTGGCTCATCTGTTGTGTTGCATTAAAGGCCGAATACTTCGAGTATTCAACCTTTAATGCGCCTTGCAGATGAACCAAAATCCTTCATAATCTTTGTCCAATTTATTTAATTTCAGATCCTTACTGTTTTGGTTTCCATTTAATAATTTTTTTATCAAAATCTATCGTGTAATCAATGCCCTTTAAAAAATTCATACCAAGCAGACCGCTATGATTCACACGCTTCCCATTATGTTCTATTATCCCTGCATAAACATCTGATTTTTTTACTGGACCTGCCTTTATATAATCCAGTTTCACCAAAGCTGCTTGTATAATATTGCCTCCAGCACCCTGCAAAGCAATTTTTTTGGTATTTCCAATATAAAGCTTATTTGCAAGCTCCTTATGCAGGGCAGTTATCGAAGCACCCGTATCAAGAAGAAGTTGAGCCTTAATTTCTCTATCATCATAACCTAACAGAACAGGCACGAGTACCTGATTGCCAATTATTGTAACCTTGGATTCCAGGCCTGCTAATTTTTTTTCACTAACAGCAAGTTCCTCCGCTTTTTTTAACGCCTCATATTCTTTTTGTAAAAGTTTTTCATGCTCCTTTGCCAGTTCGACTTCTCCTGCCATTATTTTCAACCGCTTTTTTTCAGATACGCCATCGAATCTATCATGATAAATAGTTGAATTTTCTAAGTATTCCGAAGGAATTTTACTCTCATCATCTACAAAACAGATATGCCCATACTTATTAACATATTTAAAAATCTTCCCATATATTTGTTGTGGAATAAAAAAAGTTCCAAGTACAAATATAACAAAAATTCGGAATATAGTAATTTTATACATAAAATTTTAGTTTTGACATATTTCCGCCTGTCGCTTATGACTGCATGATTTATACCAATTATTCACATATAACAGACCT
>Ga0209633_10003660_pt1 | contig 14130 bp, 10 predicted proteins | sample Cruoilmetagenom1_FD_187290 | JGI IMG/M metagenome (GOLD analysis project Ga0209633, IMG submission 187290) | Oil polluted marine microbial communities from Coal Oil Point, Santa Barbara, California, USA - Sample 1 (SPAdes) (version 2) | ecosystem: Environmental > Aquatic > Marine > Oil seeps ... | reverse complement strand
AGTTGTTGTTAGGTTCGGGTTTGCATTCTAGTTCAGGTGTTGATGCTTGCGTCGCCGCTGTCTCAAGTGCCTGCGCATAGCTCCTATGCTGCGCGTCCTTATATATCAGTGCTGGGTCAGCCTCATAATCTGCCTCAAGCTCATCAGGCCACAATATCGCAGGTTTAAGCGCGCGCTTCTCGCGTGGCCAAGAAAATGCGGATTTGGCGAAGGGATCAGGTAGGTCTGGGAATGTTGTGTTCAATGGCTTGAAAGGGCACCAATAGGCGATAGATGGCAGCGTGATAGGTTTCCACTCATAGGATTTAGGCGCTGTTCGCGGCGCAGGCCCCGCCTTTGCCTTCCCCGCAGGTTTCTTGTCGGGCCACCCACCCACATCATATCTCGCTTGCCAGCGTTTGATGTTCGCTTCGCCCAGCAAGTTTCGCGCCCAAGCTCTGCCTGCGGCGCTGGTTATCACATGCGCGCGTATCTGTAGGTTCCTGTTAAAGTTCTCACATTCGCGTATGCACGTATCGAGCTTAGCTATCGAGCGCGCCAATATCAGGGTCACGCGGCTAAAGTAATCCTCATTGGTTTCTTCGCCGCGCAAAAAACGCTGCACGAGCGCCATAGCTGCGTCCAGCCAGCCGTCAACGATCTTGCGTTTACGGCTGGTGTCCATGTAATTAACCAGCGTGTGGGCTGGGGGTTTTTCTGTTAATGTAAATTTTTTCATTCTTGCAGTATGGGGCAAGCTGCAAGACGTATAATGTACTTATTTTATATCAGGTGAAAACAATGGCTTAGCGCACAAAACAGCAAGGATACGATTGTAGAGAGTTTATATCCCCTCACCATCGCTACGCTATTTGCCTAACCTTAAGACCTAACGCCCCGACGCACTCTTTTTAGGGTCGGATGTACCGCGTAGGGACACGACATTTCCTGCGGGTTCCTTGACAAGAGGTGTTTGTTTTGCGGGCTTGCCTTTTACGGGCAGTGCAATGATTTGCGCTAGCGCGGCATCTCTATGGCTTGTGCTACGGCCACATGTTTTCAGATCATTACCCAAACTGTCAGTCATAGACATGACGACGTCCATATCCATATCATGCTTCGCGGCAATAGTGATAAACGACGTCACCATGTCATTTTGATGCGTGCTTTGTTTTGAACTATCACTTGTTTTCCTGCTCTTCTTAGCTGTGTTTACAATGACTTCATACATCTCTTGATAGGCCGTAAGCTGTGCACCTTCATATTCTGAAGCTGCATAGCGCGATATACAAGCGCATCCTTTATAGTCGGTCGCTCCGCCTTTAAATTCGGATTTAGTTTTCTTCATGGTCGACATGCAGGATTGATAAACAGGTGTGTGAACATCCGTTAACTGGTACTTTTCTAGGGATTTTCCCTCATAGCCTTTTGATACAACCAACGCTACGCCCGCAACCCCAAGATAAACCAGACCTTTTAACATTGACATTCTACTACTCCCCAATTCTTTGAGTTCATCATAAGGGCGCGCGCTTAATTCCAGCTTTAAAGCTATGGTGAATAGCTGGTAAATTTGGGCTAGCACATGACGGGCTTTAGGCCCTATGATAAGCCTATGAAAACCGCACTGATTACCCATGACGAGTGTTTTGGCCATGGCGTTATGCCAGGCTATCAAGAAGTGCCCGAGCGGCTGCGCGTGGTTTTGGACGCCCTCTCGGACATGGATTTATTGCGCCTAAAGGCGCCCAAAGCAGATATATCTGATCTACGCCTTGTTCATAGCGCCGCGCATATCGATACTGTTTTGCAAACGATAGATGATGGCGACAGGGTAGATTTAGACTATGACACGGCCCTTGATAGCTTCACCGCCAGCGCAGCCTTACGCGCGGCGGGGGCGGCTCTTGCGGCTGTCGACGGGGTGATGGAGGGCAGTTACAAAAAAGTATTTTGCGCCGTGCGCCCGCCAGGCCATCACGCCGAGCCTGCGCGCGCTATGGGTTTTTGCTATTTCTCTAGCATTGCTATTGCTGCTATCTACGCACGCGAACATCACGGCCTTTCGCGAATTGCCATCGTCGATTTTGATGTCCATCACGGCAATGGCACGCAAGCGGCGGTGGAAAACAAAGACGGCATTTATTTTGCCTCCATCCATCAACATCCCCATTATCCAAATACGGGCGTAGATGTAAGCGCGCCCAATATCCGTAACATCCCCCTGCCCGCTGGCACGTCAGCGCAGGAGTGGCGCGCCGCCTTTACAGATAAAATCATTGCTGATGTACACAGTTTTCGGCCCGAGCTGATATTCGTGTCCGCTGGATTTGACGCCCACAAAGACGACCCGCTTGGCGAATTTAATTTGGGCGAAGCTGACTATGCCTGGCTTGGCGAGACACTTAGTGAGCTTGCAGACACATATTGCGAAGGCCGCCTTATTAGCCTGTTAGAAGGCGGATATAATTTAAAAGCTTTGGCAAAATCTGCACGCGCTTATATAGAGGCATTATGACAAATACACCGCCCCCCTTTGCCCTGTTCATTCGCGGGCCACATGAGCGCATTTTTGCGCTCTCTGATACGCTTGGTTTTGAAACGGACATACAGGCCCTCGCCGTCTCCGTATTTGAAGACGGGGCGGACAGCATGCATATTCAGGCTTTATTTGAAACCGAAAACGACGCCAAAGCCTGTGCGGCTAGTTTAGATTTAGGCGGGCTTGAGAATTTCATCACGCAATTGCCTGACGAAAACTGGACGGCAAAGTCGCAACAGGGCCTACCGCCCGTCGAAGCAGGACGGTTCTTTATTTACGGCTCGCATGATAATGATAAAATCCCTATGCACACCCCCTACCCGATTTTAATCGACGCGGGCATGGCATTTGGCACGGGGCATCACGGCACCACCAAAGGCTGCCTTTTGGCCTTTGAGGCCCTCGTGCGTCAACCGCCAAGCAAGACGAAGAAACGGCCCGAAACCTATCCCGAGCGTATATTAGATCTAGGTTGCGGCACTGGGGTGCTGGCGATAGCGGCGGCCAAAGCACTCAATGTTGATGTTCTAGCCTCCGATATTGACCCCGACGCCGTAACGGTCACGAAGCTCAATGCCAAGGTCAATGATGCCGAGAGCAAAATCACGGCGGTGCTCGCAGATGGCATCCCAGATGGCGGGCCATTTGATTTGATCTTTGCTAATATTTTAGCGGGGCCATTGGTCAAACTGGCCCCAGATATTGCGCGCGCATTGGCCCCTAAAGGCCACGTCATCCTATCAGGCCTGCTCGACGAGCAAGCGGAAAAACTAATCCTTGCCTATAGCGCCCAAGGCCTGACATTAACCCGCCAAGCCAGCCTCAACGGCTGGACAACACTCAGCATGGAAAAACAATAAGTCATGGATATTGCAAGTTTTAACGTTAATTCTATCAAGGCGCGCCTCGAGCGCGTGCTTGAATGGCTGGACGAGGCAAAGCCCGATGTGGCGTGCCTGCAAGAGTTAAAAACCGTGGACGAAGGTTTCCCGCTAGAGCCGTTTGAGCAGCGCGGGTATAACGTTATCACCCACGGCCAAAAAAGCTATAATGGCGTGGCGATACTGTCAAAAACACCGTTCGAAGAGGTCAATGTAAGACTGCCCGGTGATGAAAGTGACGAGCAAGCGCGTTATCTCGAAGCTGTGGTGAGCGGCGAAAACGGCCCCGTGCGTGTGGCGAGTATCTATCTTCCGAACGGGAACCCTGTGATGGAAGATGGCGTTATTGGCCCGAAATACCTTTATAAACTGGCGTGGATGGAGCGGCTACGCGTTCATATCAAAGGTCTGCTGGAATACGAAGAACCTCTTATTTTAGCTGGTGATTACAATGTGATACCCAGCGCAGGTGATGTATGGGACGCGGCATTGTGGTCGGACGATGCGCTGTATTTACCGCAAACCCGCGCGGCGTTTAAAGCGCTGGGCTGGCTTGGTCTCACCAATGCTTACGACCAAACCGATGGCCGTTCACATCAATATACATATTGGGGGTATCAGGGCGGAGCGTGGCCGAAAAATCATGGCATTCGTATCGACCATTTACTGCTGTCGGCCCAAGCTGCGGACAAGCTAAAATCCGTGCGCATTGATAGCCATATTAGAGACCGCGAAAAACCGTCCGATCATGTGCCCATCGTCGGCACATTTGATCTGTAAGTTTTAGGTATAATTGCGCTTTTTAAGCGGCTTGATGACGCCGTCGATAATATCCAAAATCGAGCCGATTTCACCCAATATCTTCTCTGTGCGTTCAGTCTCGATCAACGGTTTAAACATAGAGCCCGCTTCAAACTGGTTGGGCGCTTCGAGGGCAATGTAAAGCTTGCCGTCCATAAACCCGAACCGGATTTTTTTACCGCCCACCATGTTTTCCAAATCCACAAGCCGCTGCATAAATGTGGGCGTGAGCAAATACCGCGCCTCGACCTGATCTGTGCCATAAGCTTCAAACAGTTTTTCAAATTTTGGATCAACAAGCCCGACCCGCTTCATGCCCGCTTTTTTCTTACGGTTGAAAATCCCCGCGTCGCGCAACACAACTGTGCGCCCCAAAAACTTCATGTGAAAATCGATGTGGAGGATAATACCTGCAAATGTCGTACGCCATTCAGTTTTGCCATCTTTGTCCGTGTGCCTAGTTTCGAGCTTAGCTTCGCAAAAACTAAAGTCCGCGCCGTGGGACGCGCCTTGCATCTGGTCTTCGAAAGAGACGCGGTCATAGCGTGGCAATAATTTATTGTCTTGCCAAATACCCAGCTCAGGATTTTCAAAATCTTTGGTTTGGAACGTCCAACCTAGAAAACCACAAATATTTTCCATCAGAAATTGTTTGGTTTCCCCCTTGAGCTTCGACAGCATAATATGGGGCGTGGCAAACCCAGCGATAATACTAATCGCCGCCAAAATCACGCCTACAATGCCCGCGCGCGTGAAAGCAAAGACAGAAACCGCAAGACCAAGTACGCCAAGAATTGCCCCTGTTTTCTTTGCCTTGGCAACGCGGGTAATGCGTTCCCGTTCTTTGGTTTCTAAAAAAGGCAGCAGGGTTTTGATATAAAAACTGTTAAACCCTTTGAACTCAGGACGGGTTTCATCAAAATTGTTAATCGGAGAGACCATCATTTTACCTATTTTTTATCTATGCCAGCTTTTAAACAAAAACACGCCCGACTACAGACATCGCGCACCGAGTGTTAATAGTATTTTATCCAAAAATAGTTACTAGCACATGATAAAATTGGGAAATTAAGTCTATGAGCTTCATAAATACTACTGGCGATAAGTTTAGCTTCTTATCGTGGCATAAATTAGTAGCAATTGTTGGTATTATTATTGGTAGCATCTATTATTTAGAGGTTTGGAAATTTACGCCTGATGGTATTTCTGGGGTTACCAGTACTACAGCCTATTGGGATTTTAACAATCTGTGGGCGGGATCGCGTTTTGCTATACAAGGCCATGTAGACTGGCTCTTTGATATGAGCATTTATAGGCCAGAAATGGACAAGCTTTTTGGGATGGACATTCCAAATCAGGAATGGAGCTACCCGCCCAATATGCTCCTTATTGGCGCGCCGCTCGCGCTGTTACCCGCACTGCCAGCTTATATAATATGGACATTAGGCAGTTTAGCGCTTTTATATCTTGCCATTCGCCCATTTAACCTAGCGCCTTATTTACAGCTTGCCATTTTACTGAGCCCCCCCGTATTTCTAAGTGCTGTTTTTGGGCAAAATGGCACCATGATCTCCGCACTCTTGATTATGGGTTTATACTATGCGCCAAAGCGCCCGCTAATTGCTGGCCTGTGCATTGGGCTTTTGACAGTGAAACCTCAATTTGGACTTATTATTCCATTTATTCTCATAGCAGGCGGATATTGGCGTACATTTTTCGTAGCAAGCATGACCACAATCAGTATGTTCATAATCACAGGGTTGTTATTTGGATTTGGGGTTTGGGAAAATTTCATGGCCCATACCCAGCCTATGATGCGCGGCATTATGGAAGCACCCTTTTATCAACAGTATCAAGCCAATGCTGTGACGCCCTTCATTTTCTTTCGGGCCATCGGCGCAGACCTATTTGGCGCTTATAGCGGGCAATTCATTGTCTCTCTTGGCTGTATTGTTTTTGGGTATTGGCTATGGCGGCCCCAGCGCGACATTTCCCACCAGCAAAGACTAGCGCTGACATGCGTGCTTATCATGCTGTCTACGCCCTATGCCTATACATATGACCTTGTTGCCGCCTACGCAGGAATTGTGCTTTTTGTAGCGTCTAGCAAGCGTCTTTATTGGCAGCCTTTATTTGCCGCCATATGGTTTTTTCCCCTCTACAATCACCTGTTATCTTGGCATTATTATGTGAATGTCGGCCTGTTATTTGTCTTAAGTCTATTTATCCTACTATATTTAACCTGGCGGCGAGAGCGTTTGATGCCGCCATTACGGGCTTAGGCAAGAAGGTCAGCAAGGGCCTGCTTTAATTTAACTATCTCGCCGCTAAACGCTGCTTTGCGCTCATGCTGCTCGGCAACGACTTTTTCAGGGGCGCGCTCGGTAAAGTTTTTATTGGCGAGTTTCTTATCGATCCCATCAATCTCGCTTTGAATTTTTGCGATTTCCTTTTCAAGGCGCGCCGCTTCTGCGTCCATATCAATGAGGCCTTCAAGGGGCAGAACGATGGTCGCTTCATCAACAACGGCTTGGATAGACGCTTTGGGCGCAGAAATGGCCGTCTCCCATGATGACATACGGGCCATGCGCTCTAATGCGTCTTGATAGGTGTCCATGCGGGCCAGCGTTTTATCTGACGCGCCGATGAGTAGCATTTTGCCTTTGCGCGATGGCGGGATATTCATCTCGGCGCGCACGGAGCGCACTTCGGTGACAAGGCTAATGAGCCAGGCAATATCGGTCTCGGCCTGCGCGTCGATATAGTCGTCGCCAAGCATGGGCCAATCAGCGCTCATGAGGAATGTTTCGCGGCCCTGCGGCCCTGCCATTTCAGCCCATAATTCTTCGGTGATGAACGGCATAAATGGATGCAAGAGTTTCAAAATTTGGTCGAGCGTCCACGCGGCGCAGGCGCGGGTTTCAGCAATTGCCTCTTGGTTGCCGCTATCCATTATCGGTTTAATCAGCTCCAAATGCCAATCGCAAAAGAGGCCGCGCGAAAACTTATACGCCGCGTCGGCAGCGTCATTAAAACGGTAGGCTTCTATGCTCGCCGTTACGGCTTTCGTAGCTTTCGCCGCTTCGCCAACAATCCATTTATTGACGGCTTGTTTGCATGACAATGGGTCGAAGCCCTCTACGGGGACACACTCATTCATCTGCGCAAATTTAGCGGCGTTCCATAATTTTGTGCCAAAATTGCGATAACCTTCAATGCGCTGCTCGGATAAGCGAATGTCGCGCCCCATGGCCGCCATGGCAGACAAGGTAAAGCGCAGCGCGTCCGCGCCGTATTTATCGACAAGCACAAGCGGGTCGATAACATTGCCCTTTGACTTGGACATTTTCGCGCCCTTTTCGTCGCGTACAATGGCGTGGATATACACGTCTTTGAACGGCACCTTGCCCGTAAGATGAAGCCCCTGCATCATCATCCGCGCCACCCAAAAGAAGATAATATCAAATGCGGTCACAACGACGGAAGTCGGGTAGAATCGCGCCATATCTTCGGTCTCTTCAGGCCATCCCATAGTGGCAAATGGCCAAAGGCCGGATGAGAACCATGTGTCTAAGACGTCGGTGTCTCGGACCAATACAGCCTCATTATTATGATAACCAATGCCGTCCGTTGGGAAAGGCCCCATGTTTGGTGCGTATATTTTTGGTGAAAAATCGTTTTTCGTATCAGTCTTATAATATGCTTTTGCTAGTGAAAGCGCTTCGGTTTCTGTTTCAGCAACAAAAATTTTATTAGTTAGTTTATCGCCCTCATCGTAAGTTCTAGGCCCATGCCAAGCAGGTACTTGATGCCCCCACCAAAGCTGCCTTGAGATACACCAAGGCTCGATATTGTTCATCCATTGGTCCCAGGTTTTTTTCCAATTGTCTGGCTTGAACGAGGTACGGCCATCATCCATCGCCGCAATGGCGTCCTTGGCGATTTCCTTGGCGTTGACATACCATTGGTCGGTGAGCATTGGTTCGATGACCACGCCAGAGCGGTCACCCGTAGGGACTTGCACTTTGCGGTCTTCGATTTTTTCTAAAAGGCCGAGCGCGTCAATATCCGCAACCACTTCTTTGCGCGCTTTGAACCTGTCCATGCCGACATATTTTGCAGGCATGACGTCTTTACCTTCTACGTCTTGGCTCTGCTGCATCGCGCCTTTTTCGTCCATCAAAACATAGAGCGGCAGGTCGTGACGCTTAGCCACGTCATAGTCGTTAAAATCATGGGCACCAGTGATTTTCACAGCGCCAGAGCCCAGTTCTGGGTCAGGATAATCATCTGTGATGATGGGGATATATCTGTCGGCGAGTGGCAAGAGCACTTTCTTGCCAACGATAGGTGCGTAACGCTCATCACTTGGGTGCACAGCCACTGCCCCATCGCCAAGCATGGTTTCGGGGCGCGTGGTCGCAATGGAAATATAGTCTCGGGTTTCACGCAAGGTGACGTTGCCGTCTTCGTCTTTTTCAATATATTCGTACGTCGCGCCGTCTTCGAGCGGGTATTTAAAATGCCAGAAATGCCCGTTCTTCTCGATGTTTTCAACTTCGACATTGGAGATCGCTGTTTGGAAATGCGGGTCCCAGTTCACGAGGCGTTTATCGCGGTAGATCAGACCTTCTTCATACATTTGAACGAACACTTTGCGCACCGCGTCCGATAGGCCCTCGTCCATCGTAAAGCGCGAGCGCGACCAATCACATGACGCGCCAAGGCGGCGGGTTTGGTTTTCGATATTGCCGCCGCTCTCCTCTTTCCATTCCCAAACCTTGGCGATGAAATCTTCGCGGCTCATATCTTTGCGGCCAATATTGCCCTCTTCGGCTAGCTTACGCTCGACCACCATTTGCGTGGCGATGCCCGCATGGTCCATGCCTGGCTGCCAGAGAACATCTTTGCCGCGCATACGCTCAAAGCGGACAAGCACGTCTTGTAAGGTCACATTGAGCGCATGGCCCATATGCAAATTCCCAGTCACATTGGGCGGCGGAATGACGATAGAATATGGCTCAAGCTCAGGGTCGTATTTGGGCTTAAACGCCCCCGCCTGCTCCCACGCCTTATAAAGGCGCTGCTCTGACGCTTTTGGATCGAAACTTTTATCTAGGCCGTTTTTGGACATATCTAATCTCATAATACAAAACCGCCCTTCCTACCGAAAGAGCGGTTTTTTCTTTACCGCGCGGCGCCGCGCAATGCCAGTTATTTTACAGGCTATTTGGTCGAAGAAATCCGCTTGATTTCTTTGGCTACCGCCCGCGTCACGATACCTTTTAGGTTTTTATCGAGCCATTCTTGTAGCATAGGCTTGAGCGCCTCTTGGACAAGCTCGCCAATGGCAGGGCCATTTTCAGCCAGCTCGGCTTTTTCTTGCACCACATCAGACAGGCTCGCAAAGGCGTCAGTCGTGTCTTTCTCAGTGTCGTCACCAAGTAGGGTTTCAGTTTTTACGATGCGTACCATGGGATTTTCCTCCTGGGGTTGGTCAGTTAGTTCAGCTATTGCTGTATCAGCTGGAAGTGGGTCCAGCTGGGACTCTTCATTGATTTCAGTTTCGGGCTCGGGGATTTCAATTTCGGTTTCAGGCTCTGGGTCAAATTCGGAAACAAGGTCAGCCATTTTTTCCTCATCATCAGACGACAGTGCCGCCATGCCAACGCCAGCCGCAGCCGCCGCGCCCGCTAACAAAGCAAAATCCTTGCTGGCGTCTTGCGCAGGCAATGTAATGACGTCCGCATCATTTTCTATTATCTCTGCGCTTGGCTCTTGCGCCGCCGCTTCTCTGGCTTCGCGCGCTATGCGTGACAATTCGCTTTCACCCCTATCATCGGCTTTAGGTTCTTGCGCAGTGTCGCCGATTTCGGTCTCTTGCTCTTTAGTCTCTTGCAATGAAATTTCGTCATCAATGCTGACATCCAAAATTTCATCCAAAATCGTCTCAGGTGCACTAGGTTCTTTGCGGTCAGCGTCTGCTTCAGGAAGAAAATCTGTAGCAGGCTCGCCCTCATTTGGATGTTCTTCATCCATCAAGTCCGCCAAGAGAGATTTCACCAAGTCCAAATCTTCATCAGGTTTGCCAGAAGTTTCATCAGTTTCATCAGTTTCAGTGGTTTCAGTAGTTTCAGTGGTTTCAGCGTCAATTTCGTCGGGCTGTTCTATTTCCAGCGCGGCCTCGTGCTGCGCAACTTCGTCATAAACTGCTTCATCTGGTGCAGATTCATCTGCGGAGACCTGTAATATATCTTCTTTATCATGCTCGGATATGACCGCGTGCGCGCCAAAGGGAGCCGCGCCAGATTTAATTTTATCCTTCCAGTCCGTAGCGTCATTTGGTTTTTCATCAGCAGGCGTCAGGTAATCCGATGCATCTGCTTCCATGACAAGATCAAGAGATTCGTCAAATCCTAACGCTAAATCAGCAATTGGCTCATCAATTATCTCAATTTCATCCGCCCCTACTGTATTTTCAACCACCAATTGTTCACTATCGAAAGTATCTGGAACACTTTCAGCGCTCGGCGCTAACTCATCAGCGGCCTCCTCCAACACCATGACATCCAGATCAACTTCATCCATGTCTTGCGTCACAGCTTCAAACTGTTCGTCATCATCTATGATTGTTTCCAGAGCAAGTTCAGGTTCTTCATCACTCTCCTCAATGGATTCCATCAACTCAAGTATATCATCAGTTTCATCAGCAGGCTCGGAGACGAGTTCAGGCTTGTTTTCGCCGCCGTCATCTGGCTCTTCTGCAATTACATCACTGCTCGAAAAATCTGCACTTTCAGTCTCAGTCTCTGTCTCAGTCTCTGTATCAGTGTCCGCAAGCGCAGGTATTTGCAAAATATCTTCAATATCGACAACGTCTTCATCTGTTTCAAGTTCAAGACTATCCCCTGATTGCCCATCATCTTCAGCAGTGCCGTCAACGGTGACCTCTGCTTCTTCACTTATTTTATCATCGGCAATAATTTTACGAATAGAAGACAAAATGTCTTCCATAGTCGGTTCATCACCGCCATCACTAATTTCAACTGTATCCATCGTCGAACCCATTACTATTGTTTCTGAGATGTTGTTACCGCCATGCTCTCCCCCGTGCCAACATACTTAATATTCGCAAATCACTTGCAAGGGTAAGGCAACACGCAGTGCTTGTCTAGGCGTACCAGACTTCTATTCTTAAGCGAATCGTAAATATCCGAAAATACGAAGTAATTTTACTCAGGCGTATCGGATTTTACACGCGTAATGATTAGTTCTGGCGTAGGATCAATAAGATCAGGATCTGCATTTTTTGTTTCTGGATCAAATGGGTCATCAATCGTGGCCATATCCAATAAACTTTTCGGAATGTCCGGCAGCTGTCTGATGATTTTCCCTGTGGCATTTGCGGCAGGTACTGGGCCAATTGTTTTGGACAAACCAGAAGCGTCTTCCCCGGCATTCCCGGCAGTTTCAGAGCCAGGAAGCAAAGCGTCAGCCAAGTCGACTAAATCTGTGCTCACTTTATGCCCTGCAAACCCAATAGCGCCAGGTATATCGTTAACAATATCTTCTATTGGGTCAGGAATATATTTCCCAAATGAGTTAACTGTGACAGCGTCGAAGTTATCCTGCGGGTCGTAATGGTCCACTGGCAATTGCAGTGAATACGCATCAAACCCGCCCATAGTGACCAACAATTGATATGTCGCAACATTCAGATTACGCTCCGCCTGAACCACGGTAAGCTTAGCATTAAGAAGCTCTTGCTCTGCGTTTAATAGGTCAAGCGTGTCGCGGGTGCCAACCTGCTGCTCTAGTTCAACGCCTTCATAAGCAATTTCCGCGGCCGCAACCTGTTTATGGCCAGATGCCAATGTGCGTTCAGAAGCAATAACTTGCGCCCATAAATTAGCTATTGTTTGATCAATCGCCTGCTCAGCATCGCGGGTTTCAAACTTTGAGCGCATTTTCGCTTGCTTGGCCGCGCGAACGCGGGACTGATTTACACCGCCAGAATAAATCGGCACTCGAATTTGAGCTGTAATCGAGGCTGATTCGGCGCGCGGGATATTTGCGCTGGTATCGCGGCTTCCTTGCAAGGTTCCATTGATGCTTATCGTCGGGCGTCCAGCGGATTTTGCCACATGGATAGCCGCCTGCGCCGCATTTTCGTTATAACGCGCGGCAATAAGCTGCGGATTATTCGCCCTAGCGCGCAATTGTGAATCTCTTAGAGACGTTGGCAATAAAAACTGTGGCGGCTTGGTCAATTGCTCTGGCACGTGGCCAACAAACCGAACATAGGCTGCGCGGCTAATCGCGAGCTGTGCGTCCGCATTTGCCAATCCCGTTTCGGCCTGCGCTAGGCGCGAATCAGCCTGCGCAATATCTGTGCGTGTACCTTCGCCAACGTCGAAACGGTCTTGCGCCGCGAACTTTTGCCGCGCAAGTACCCGCACATTATTGCGGCGGATTATTGCTGTTTCCTCATCACGGAGCACATCAAGATAAGCCGTAGCCGCGGAGAGAAGTACATTTTGCTCCTCATTACGAAGGCCTTGCCGCGAAGACAAAACGCCCGCTTTAGCTTGCGCCCGTAATCCGTTAACACGGCCACCTTGATACAATGGCTGGATAATACTGAGCTGCCCTTGCCGAGGCTCAAGATGGGAAACATTACTGCCGCCAAAAAATGATGGGGATTCAGAACGGCTCAGGCCCACACTGCCTGTGCCCGCAATGGTGAAACGGCCTGCAGATTGGGCCTGCACATAGTTTTCATCCGTTTCGCGTACCCGGGCACGTTCAGCCATAAGGCGAGGATTGTGCTGATATGCTGACACCAAAGCCTGCGTAAAATCTTCGGCGAAAGCCGCACTACTAAAGCAAGTGCTTAGAGCCAATAAACTCAAGCATGAAAATTTTGTGTTTTTATAAAATGACAATTTCATAGGACGACAACCATAACGGAATTATTTTGTCTTCATAGGACAAATTTATAGGACAAATTTTTGCGCGGGCTCAAACCCAGGCAGAGTTGGAATATTAGCATCAAACACAACGCGCTCACCTATACTATCCCCAATTTTCGTAAAAATCGTAACACGGCAAAGCGGGCCTTCAGTGATAGCGCAAACCAACCGCCCGCCATTCGCGAGCTGTTCGAACCAAGACGCCGGTATTTCAGCTAAAGCCCCGCCGACCATGATAACGTCAAATGGGCCATGCTCAGCCGCGCCAACTTTCAGGTCCCCCTGCACGACAGCCGCATTTGTAACGCCGCAGCGATCAAGCAATGCATTTGCCTGTTGTACGCGCTCTTGCGTGTCCTCAAGGGCAACAACGGTTTCGGCAAGTTCTGCCATCACCGCAACGCTATACCCACGCCCGCTCGCAATATCGAGTACGATGTCTGTGGGCGCGATGTCAGCAGCTTCAATCATTTTAGAAAAATCACGCGGACGGAGCATAAACCGCCCCTCGCCCAAATCTACATTGGCGTCGCCATAAGCAAGCGCCGTTTTTGACTTTGGCACAAAGCATTCGCGCGGCACATGGAGAAATGCGGCTTGGATGGCTTTGTCCGTCACATCATTGGTGCGGATTTGGCTATCGAGCATAGTCTCACGCGCTTTGGAAAAATCAAACATGTTCACACCTTTTCATACAGTATTTGCCCCAATATGAATTGAGTCGTATATTTGTTCTCCCTATACCCCGCCCAGCGGGGCAATGGCAATGGCTCAATCATGCACAGCACCCATAAATTATTGCACATAATGTCACATTTAGCCCTCTAATTCAGTTGCAAGCGGTGAAGAGCTCGGATATACCGCCCCTTCCCAAAGAGGGATTTAGGTACCATGGCGGAGTGGTTACGCTCTGGATTGCAAATCCAGCCACCCCGGTTCGATTCCGGGTGGTACC
>Ga0209633_10003659_pt1 | contig 14132 bp, 14 predicted proteins | sample Cruoilmetagenom1_FD_187290 | JGI IMG/M metagenome (GOLD analysis project Ga0209633, IMG submission 187290) | Oil polluted marine microbial communities from Coal Oil Point, Santa Barbara, California, USA - Sample 1 (SPAdes) (version 2) | ecosystem: Environmental > Aquatic > Marine > Oil seeps ... | reverse complement strand
AAGATTCGCCAGACAAAAAGGGAAATGAACAGTTAGGAGCACGGAAAAAAATAAATTAGATAAATGCTGGTATTGACTCCCCCCGTACAAGGTCTTCATAAGTCTGGCGCTGATTAACAACCTGAATTTCGGCATCCTTGACCATAACTTCGGCTATCCTTACCCTGGAACAGTAATTGGATGACATTGTAAAACCATAAGCACCAGCGCTCATCACAGCCAGCAGGTCTCCGCCCCTGACATCTTCTATATAGCAGTCAGCAGCAAGAAAATCTCCTGTTTCGCATATGGGGCCCACAATATCCGCAGTAATTTTATCTATACCTTTTTTTGTTACAGGCTTCACAGCATGGAATGCCTTATATATTGAAGGCCTCAAAAGATCATTCATGCCGGCATCTGTAATAATAAACTCTTTAAGATCATTTCTTTTTCTGTAAAGAACTTTTGCTATCAGTATTCCTGCATTACCAACCAGAACCCGGCCAGGTTCCAGTACAAGTTTTAGCTCCAGGCCGTTTACAGCCTTGATAACCGCATTCGCATATTCTACCGGCTGGGGCGGGACTTCATCATCATAAGTGATGCCCAAACCGCCGCCTATGTCCAGATGGGTGATTGTTATACCAATATCCTTTAATTTGTATATCAATTTTTTGACGTTTTCCAGTGCGTCTGCAAAAGGCTGAACTTCGGTAAGTTGGGATCCTATATGACAATCTATGCCGATCAGGTTAATATTTTTTTTTTCAGCGGCGTATTGATATCCTTCAAAAGCTGATTTGGCGTCTATTCCAAATTTATTTTTTTTCAAGCCTGTTGAAATATAAGGATGCGTTTTAGGGTCTACATCAGGATTTACTCTTATAGCGGCAGGAGCTTTCAGATTCAAGGCCTCGGCTCTTTTATCAAGAAGTTCAAGCTCCTCAATGGACTCAACGTTGAACATCAAAATACCTGTTTTCAAAGCATAGTCGATCTCATCAGCCCGTTTACCCACTCCGGAATATACAATTTTATCAGGAGTAAACCCTGCTTTGAGCCCGCGAAACAACTCCCCGCCGGAAACTATATCCAAACCACTGCCAGCCTGCTCAAATATTTTTAAAACCGCAAGGTTTGTGTTTGCCTTGGCTGAATAACAGACAAGATTGTCGATTTTTTTAAAGGCATCCTTGAAGACCGAAAAATGACGTTTCAGTGTAGCATGGCTGTAAAGATAAAAGGGTGTTCCCACTTTTTCCGCTATCTTTGCAACCGGAACTTTTTCGCAATAAAGTTCATTATTTATATATTCAAAATGATTCATATTATTCTCTTAAAAATTCAACAATATTGGAGTCACCGCTCTCATTGCCTCTATCCGTATATAATTTAACTTTAAATTTATATTTATATCCTTGCTCAAGCTTTTCCTGATATATTATCCGGTTATTTGAGATTCTTCCCTGAAGCGGGATATCGGAAACCAGTTGATATTTATCCGGACAATCTTTGCAAGCAGTCTCTGCAAGAGATTTTCTGGCTCTAAAGACTTTAAACCCTGCCAGGTCTTTCGGTGTCATTTTTCCTTTATGCATAGGGAGAGACCAGGCAAGAGTCAGCAAATCACCGGCAATGCTTTGTGATAAATCATCCACTACAGGAAGAGGTTCAATATTTGGAGGAACTGGAGGCCCCTTTTTGCCGCACGAGGGCAAAAAAATAAAAAAAAGAATAATAAATAAAAATAGACTCCAATTTCTCACGATTTACTGCTGCTCCCTCTCCTCGTTTCCTTGTTTTTCTGTTTCTCCGTCAGTCAGATCTTTTTCTGCTTTTTCAAGAGCTTGCTTTACATTTGCAGAAGCTGTTCCTCCCAGGGATAATCTTCTTTCCACCATCTGCTCAACAGTAAGAAAATCGAACACGTTTTTTTTTATGATTGATGCAAATTTTTTGAGTTCTTTTAATGTCAGTTCATGAAGCTCACAGCCTTTTTCAAGAGCATAGGCTACAGCCTTTCCAACGCAGGCATGTGCCTGGCGAAACGGCATACCCAGTCCAACAAGATAATCGGCCAGATCAGTTGCATTCAGAAACCCCGATGAGACTGCATTCTCCATTCTCTTCTTGTTGACAGCAATATTAGGAAGCATCCTCACATATATTTCTATGGATGTCTTCAAAATATCAACCGCATTGAATAGCGGTTCCTTGTCCTCCTGCATGTCGCGGTTATACGCAAGTGGCAAGGCTTTCATCATGGTTAAAGCAGAGATCAAATCTCCAAAAACACGTCCTGTTTTTCCTCTTATAAGTTCACAAACGTCAGGATTTTTTTTCTGCGGCATAATACTGCTTCCGGTTGAAAAAGAATCAGGCAGTTCAACGAATCCGAATTCAGATGAAGACCAGATTATAAGCTCTTCCGATATTCTGCTGAAATGCACCATACATATACTTGCCGCAGAGAGAAATTCCAGTACAAAGTCTCTGTCGGAAACTGCATCAATGCTGTTTAGAGATATTTCAGGAAAATTTAGAAGTTCTGCAGTATATTCCCGGTCTATGGGGTATGTGGTTCCGGCAAGGGCTGCGCTTCCCAGGGGCATGACATTAGTACGCTTCAGGCATGATTGAAATCTTGCAGTATCTCGTGAAAACATTTCATAATATGCCATCAAATGATGCGCCAGCAGAACAGGCTGTGCCCGCTGCATATGCGTATAGCCGGGCAGCACAATATCCGAATGCTTTTTGGCAAAGTCAACAATCACCTTTCTTAGCTCTGTCAAATTTTTAATGATATTAACAGTTTCAACTCTGAGAAACATCCGTACGTCAAGAGCTACCTGATCATTACGGCTTCTGGCGGTATGAAGTTTTTGGGCGGCTTTGCCTGCTTCCTGAACCAGCCGGCTTTCGATGTGCATGTGTATATCTTCCAGACTGTCATCAAAATGGAACTCCCCCCGCTCTATCTCCCTTTTAATTTTGCCAAGACCCTGTATAATCAGAGAAGCCTCATCTTCAGTAATAATAGATTCTTTTGCAAGCATTTTGCAGTGTGCGATACTTCCTTCAATATCGTAAGCATAAAGGCGTTTATCTATATTTATTGAAGAAGTAAAAGCTTCAACACACTTTTCGGTAGTTTCGGAAAACCTTCCGTCCCATAGTTTTTCTGACATATTTATCCTTAGGAACGAGGTGGAAGTTATTTTGTCCTCGTTTTTTATAAATCTGAATTTTCAAACTTCAGCCTTCTATCTTCCAATCTTCCAACATTCAGCCTTTACTCTAAAAACCTCTATTCATCATCTTTTGAATACGCAGTCTCAAGGCATTAAGCCGTATAAATCCTTCTGCATCCTTCTGGCTGAAAACTGTATCATCTTCAAAAGTGGCAAAATCTTTACTATAAAGTGATTTATCCGATTTACGTCCACGTACAATACAATTACCCTTGTAAAGATCAAGAGCTACAACTCCGGATACATTCTGCTGGGTTTCATCAATCATATTCTGCATTAATTTCATCTCAGGTGCAAACCAGAATCCATTATAAACAAGTTCCGCATATTTAGGTATCAGCGAATCTCGAAGATGCGTAACCTCCCTGTCCATGGTTATTGATTCGACAGCCATGTGGGCAGCTCTTAATATTGTGCCTCCCGGGGTTTCATAAACACCTCTTGATTTCATGCCGACAAAACGGTTTTCTACTATATCCGCCCGCCCTATGCCGTTTTTGCCACCCAGCCTGTTCAGCTCTTTCAGCAAAACTCCGGGAGACATTTTTATTTCATTAATTGCCACCGGGTTGCCCTGTTCAAAGGTAATTTCAATATTTTCAGGTTTATCAGGGGCATCCTGCGGGGAAACAGACATTACAAACATATCCTCAGGCGGCACATTCCAGGGATCCTCAAGAACTCCCCCTTCAAAGCTGATATGAAGTAAATTTCGGTCAGTACTATATGGCTTAGCCACGGTTGCTGTAATAGGGATACCATGTTTTTTTGCAAAATCCATCAGGGCTGTACGGGAATTAAGATTCCATTCCCTCCAGGGAGCTACGATTTTGATCGATGGATCAAGCGCCAGATAACTTAGTTCAAACCGTACCTGGTCATTTCCCTTGCCTGTGGCGCCATGGCTTACAGCATCCGCTCCTTCGATTTCAGCTATTTCAATCTGTCTTTTAGATATTAGCGGCCTTGCCAGGGATGTTCCGAGAAGATAGCTGCCTTCGTATATTGCATTTGCACGAAAAGCCGGGAAAACATAATCAGAGACAAAAATTTCCGTCAGGTCATCCACATAAACCTTTGAAGCTCCGGTCTTCATTGCTTTTTCTTCAATATAATCCAACTCTTCATCCTGACCTATATCGGCTGAAAACGTAATCACCTCACATTGGTATGTTTCAATCAGCCATTTTAATATTACAGAAGTATCCAACCCTCCGGAATAAGCCAGAACTACTTTTTTAATTTTATCACTCAAAATCAGGTTCTCCTTTTTTACAATTTTGCCAAGAGACCATTACACACACTATTCCTAACCCTGACAAGCCGGAATATTGTCTTCTTTCGTGCTTTCAATCTTTCGTGTTTTCGTGATTATATTTTAAAACTTTTTGTCAAAAAAAACAAAAATAATTTCTAAAATATTGGATATGAAATAAAATAAATATGTTGCAAAATAATTTTTATCAGCAACATCATCAATCAGGTTTTTGCCAAATTTTCAACATCAATCAAGTCTTGTGGTCTACCTGAAGCTTTTTTGGAAGCAATTAAATCTTTTTTGGATATAAAATTTATATCAATGCCGCTTATTGTCAGCAGGTTATGCCGCCCCCATGCATCATCAAAATCGACACCAGGTATTGACATCAATATATCTACTCTCATTGGGGGCCGTCCCATCTGATAAAAATAACCTTTCTGGCTGAAATCCTTTACCGTTAAGCCGGCAAGCGGCGCGCCAAATTCCTTGAGAGCGTTATATACTGCTGTCGCGTTTTTTTTTTCAATTGAAATCAATAAATCCAGGTCTTTTGTAAATCTTGGTTCTGCATATCGCATTACAGCATAACCACCAACAACCAAATATTTAACGTTGTACTTTTTGAAAAGATTCAATAGTTCTTTGAAATCCGGGCTCGTCAGCATAATCATTCCTGATTAATAAATAATCCTGAATCATGTCGTGGGCGGCGTCAAAAATAGCTTTTGGGCCTTGCTCCTGCCAAAAATTTTGGTCAAAGGATCGATCATTCTTAAATTTACCATATGATTCTATGACTTTCATATAATTTGTTCCACGTTCCTTATGAATCAGGACAAAATTAATGTCTCCAGAATGGCTTTATGCATGTGCAGTTTGTTTTCAGATTGATCCCAAACAACCGAATTAGGTCCTTCCAGAACATCTGCGCTGATCTCTTCGCCCCGATGTGCCGGGAGGCAGTGCATTACTATAACATCATCGGCAGCGTTTGATATGAGCTTTTTATTAACCTGAAAGTTCTCAAATATTTTTTTTCTGGCTTGCAAATCTTCTTCCTGCCCCATGCTGGCCCAGACATCTGTATAAATTACATCGGCCTGTTTTACAGCTTGCACGGGATTAGAAAGAACCTCTATCCTGCCATTTTGTATTGCAACAGCCTTATCCAGTATAGCCTGATCAGGATAATAATCTTCCGGGCATGCCAGCACCAGGTTAAGTCCAAGCATTGCAGCGGCGTTAATCCATGAATTCGCCACATTATTGCCGTCTCCAAGCCAGACTATTTTTAGATCTCTACATCTGCCTTTATGTTCAATAATCGTTTGGATATCACTTAATACCTGACAGGGATGGTATAGATCTGTAAGCGCATTAACAACCGGGATTGATGAAAATTCAGCAAACTCCTCTACCAAATCATGTTCGTAAGTTCTGATGACAAGGCAGTCCAGGTAGCGGGAAAGTACTCGAGCTGTATCTTTAACAGGTTCATTTCTTGACATTTGAGTTTCATTGGCATTAAGAAAAATGGTCGTGCCACCAAGCTGGGACATGGCTGTTTCAAATGAAATGCGGGTCCGTGTAGATGGTTTGTCAAAAATAAGCGCCTGAGTTTTCCCTTTTAAAGGAAAATTAAAAATTCCTTTTTTGTATCTTTTTTTAAGTTCTATAGACCGTTGAAAGAAATGTTCGTAATCTTCTCTATTTAGATCCAAAAGTGTTAAGATATTTTTTTTCAAGGCAGCCTCACGCTGGAATTGTATTCTTTCGTCCTCGTTCCTAAATGCTCTGCAAATATTTTATCAAGAGCGCCAATCAGTGAATCAATCTCTTTTTTGCTGATTATAAGCGGTGGTATGAAGCGTAAAATTTTTCCCTGGATGCAGTTGATGAGAAAGCCCTTTTTCATACATTCGTTGACAACCAAATTTCCTTCAATGCTGACTGTCATCCCTAACATCAAGCCAAAACCCCGCACATCCTCAATAAAATTGTATTTATCTTTTAATTCATAAAGGCGTTTTTTAAAATAATCACCTGTTGAACTGCAATATTCGATAATATTTTCTTTTTCTATTGTTCTGAGCGTTTTTAGAGAAGCCGCCGTTACCACAGGGGTTCCACCGAATGTTGAAGCATGCGATCCCGGTCCGAATGCTTCCCCAATATCTTCTTTAACCAGCATGGCTCCGATAGGAAGGCCATTGGCAAGAGCTTTGGCAAGTGTCATGATATCGGGTTCAATACCGAAATGCTCATATGCAAACAGTTTTCCTGTGCGGCCTATTCCTGTTTGAATTTCATCAAAAATTAGAAGGGTGCCGGTTTCATCACACAATTCCCTGACAGCCTTCAGATAGTCCGGGTCAGGACATCTTACACCGCCTTCACCCTGAACAGGTTCAAGAAGGACAGCACAAATTTTTGTAGAAATCTTTTTGCGAAGCGCTTCAATATCGTTGAATGGGACAAAATCGAAACCTTGCAAGGTAGGATCAAATCCCTTTTTTATTTTTGCCTGGCCTGTGGCAGAAAGTGTTGCCATGGTACGTCCGTGAAATGATTTTTCCATGGCTATTATTCTGAAACGATCCGGTTCATTTCTGTCCTTAAAATATTTTCTGGCTATCTTGAATGCGGCTTCATTTGCTTCCGCGCCGCTGTTGCAAAAAAAGACCCGATCGGCAAAACTATGCTCCACAAGCCAAACAGCCAGTTCCACCTGAGGTTGAGTATAGTAAAGGTTTGAGACATGAAATAATTTTTTAGCCTGATCGCAAAGAGCTTTGGCTATACCGGGGTGGGCATGACCAAGATTGCAGACCGCAATACCGGCCACAAAATCCGTATAGGATTTTCCATCTTCATCCCACAAAGTACATTCACTCCCCCTTGTTATTACAATCGGGAATCTTGCATAAGTCTTTGCAATAACTTTTTCAGCCTGCTCTTTAATATTCATATCGGACATCATCAGCCTCCTGTAACTTCCGTGCCAATTCCTTTATCTGTAAAAAGCTCCATTATAACAGCATGTTTTTTACGGCCATTAATTATATGAACCTTGTCAACGCCGCTGTTCAAAGCTTCAAGAGCACATTCTATCTTGGGAATCATGCCGCCTGAAATTGTTTTGTTGTCAACCATTTTTTTTATACGTTCAGCTTTTATTGAAGAGATAAGATCTCCCTGATCGTCCATTACTCCATCAATGTCAGTGAGAAAAATCAAACGTCCGGCTGAAAGTGCCTGTGCAATGGCTGATGCTACCAGATCAGCATTAATATTATAAGTTTCACCGTTTTCGCCGGCGCCCACCGGAGCAATAACAGGAATAAAATCTCTTTCCACAAGCGTATCAATAACATCAGAAGAGATTTTCGTAACTTGCCCGACAAGCCCTGGGTCAATTATTTCAGGCGGCTTGTCCGCATCCTCCTGATAAAATAGATGAAGTTTTTTTGCGGCTATGAGCCCGCCATCCTTGCCGCTTAGTCCTACAGCCTTGCCGCCCTGGCGGTTTATACCGGCAACAATTTCCTTATTAACCTTTCCTCCCAGAACCATTTCCACCACATCCATGGTATGCTCGTCAGTCAGACGCATGCCCCTTACAAACTTTGGCAAAATACCCATCTGATCAAGTACCAAATTGATCTGGGGCCCTCCCCCATGTACAATAACAGGGTTTATGCCTATAAATTTCATCAGGGTTATATCACGGGCAAAGTCCTCTTTAAGCTGCTTGTCCACCATGGCATGGCCGCCATATTTAATCACTATGGTCATGCCGGAAAAACAGCGTATATAAGGAAGAGCTTCTATAAGTATATCAGCAGCGTTTTGTGTCATAAAAAAAGAAATCCAAAATTATTTTGTCCTCGTTCCTTATTCTTAATTTCTAAAGTATATACCTGCTAAGGTCTTCATCATCCTTGATATCTTTTAATCGTTCTTCAACATATTTGCTGTTTATAACAATTTTATTATCCTTCATGTCAGGCGCATCAAAAAGAATTTCTTCCAGCAAACATTCCATAACTGTATGCAGCCTTCTGGCTCCTATGTTTTCAGTCAGATTATTAACATCCTCGGCTATCCCGGCGATAACTTGTATAGCCTCTTCCTCAAATTTCAGTTCAATTGATTCAGTCTTTAACATAGCAATATATTGAATAATCAGCGCATTTTTTGGTTCAGTCAGAATTCTTGCAAATTCATCCTTACCAAGGGAGTCTAACTCGACTCTGATAGGGAATCGTCCCTGAAGTTCAGGTATAAGATCGGAAGGCTTACTCATATGGAAAGCGCCTGACGCAATAAAAAGTATATGATCCGTCTTAACCTGTCCATATTTTGTTGTTACGTTACTCCCTTCTACAATTGGAAGAAGATCCCTTTGAACGCCTTCTCTGGAAACATCAGGACCGTGACCACCGTTTTTTCCGGAAATTTTATCAATCTCGTCCAAAAATATAATTCCGGACTGTTCCACCATTTCTATTGCCAGCTTAACCACTTTTTCCATATCAACAAGATTTTGTGCCTCCTCCGCAGCCAGAAGTTTCCTGGCTTCAGGGACTTTTACCTTGCGCCTTTTGGTGTTTCGCGGCATCATTCCACTGATCATGTCCCTGACATTCATACCCATCTCTTCTATTCCCATGTTGGAAAAAATCTCCACCACAGGCATAGCGCCGCGATCGGAAACATCAAGATCCACATATCTGTTGTCAAGTTTGCCCTTTCTCAACATATTGCGTAATTTTTCTCTGGTATTTGTATGAGAGGTTTCATCCGGTTTATCTGTAACAAGTTCCAGAGATGTTTCCTGATTATCTGTTTCTGCTGTTGGTTGAGCAGGCCGTGGTTTTGGAAGAAGCAAATCCAGCATTCTTTCTTCGGCTATCTGCCGGGCTTTATCCTTAACCGATTCTTCTTCACGGAGCCTGACTTTGGTGACAGTCAATTCCACAATATCCCGCACCATTGATTCCACGTCCCGGCCCATATACCCGACTTCTGTAAATTTTGAGGCCTCGACCTTGGTAAAGGGAGAATCGGCAAATAAAGATAACCGCCGCGCTATTTCGGTTTTACCAACTCCTGTAGGGCCTATGAGTATAATATTTTTGGGCGCAATTTCATCCCGGAGTTCTTCAGGAACTTGCTGCCTCCGCCATCTGTTTCTTAATGCGATTGCAACCGAACGTTTAGCTTTATCCTGACCGATAATATATTTATCAAGTTCTTTGACAATTGTAGAAGGTTTAAGATTATTCATACAAAATTCCTGTTAAAATTCTTCTATAGTTACGGAGTCATTGGTAAAGACGCATATGGAACCTGCAATTTTCATTGCTGCCTCCACAATACTCCGCGCATCCAGTTCTGTAAACTCCAGCAACGCCATGGCCGCAGTCTGAGCTCCAACACCACCCGAACCTATTGCTATAACGCCTTCATCCGGTTCAATTACGTCCCCATTGCCTGAAATAATAAACATCCTTTTATCATCAGCGGCAATCATCAGAGCTTCAAGGCGTCTGAGATATTTGTCGGTTCTCCAGTCTTTGGCCAGTTCGACCGCACTTCGTGTAAGATTACCGTTATATCTTTCAAGCTTGATTTCGAGTCGTTCCGATAAATTCAAAGCATCAGCCGTGGCGCCGGCGAAACCGACGATAATTTTGCTATTATAAATTCTCCTGACTTTTTTGGCATTATGCTTGATAATGGTATTGTTTAGCGTAATTTGACCGTCACCTGCGATAGCCAGTTTTCCGTTACGCCTTACCGCCAGGATTGTTGTACCGTGAAAATTCATATCTGTTTATTCCTTACTTTCTAGGGTGTGCCTTGTCATATGTCTCCATTAGTCTGTCTATGCTGACATGGGTATATCGCTGGGTTGTGGAAAGACTTTTATGCCCCAGCAATTCCTGCACCACTCTTAAATCTGCTCCGGCATCAAGCATATGGGTTGCAAAAGTATGGCGCAGTACATGAGGAGATACAGGAGTAAGCATGCCGCAGTCTGTCACAAGTTTGTCAAGCAGCCGCGCTATCGATCTTGCTGTAAGCCTGCCGTTGCGCAAATTTAAAAAAAGCGGCCCATCCTGCAAGAGTGATATGCCCGATTCCGTATTAAGCCTCTCTCTGTAAGCCTTGATTGCTGCCAAAGCTTTTTTGCCGATTGGCACAATTCTTTCTTTGTTTCCCTTGCCAAGAACTCGAATGGATGAATTTGCAAAATCGACATCTGTTTGATCCATTCCCGCAAGTTCCGATACTCTGATACCGCATGAATATAGTGTTTCGAACATCGCCCTGTTTCTGAGATCGGCCAGAGTATTTGTTTGTACAGCATCAAGCAAACGAAACATTTCATCAATCGTCAGATATAATGGAACCATCTGATCCTGTTTCGGGGTCATGGTGGAATCAGCCGGATTATCAGTAATTAAACCTTGCTTGACGAGATATCTGAAAAAAGACCGCAATGCAGACAATTTTCTTGCCATTGTTGATTTTTTATTTTTTTTATAAAGAAACCCCATGTAACTTCTGATCATCAGGGCATCAGGAGCAGCTATTTCAAATTTATCATCACCATTATGGTTTGCTATATATTCGGCAAATTCTTTCAGGTCATGCTGATATGCACGGCATGTATTTTTAGAATAGCCCTTTTCAGATAATATCGACTCAACAAACAAATCAATAAAACTGGTTACATCGAATAACATCCTTAAAATCTTATCATGGATTCAAGCTCTTTCCAGCTTTCCACCTCTATAAAATCATGTTTTTCCCTGTTCCAGGGCTGCTTGAAAAGTAAAGGCGTAATGCCGGCCTCTTTAAGGTTAAAACATGTATCCAGCCTGTCTTCCACAAAATATGTTTTATTTCGATCCAGGAGAATCCCGGGTTTGCTTTCAAAATCACCAGTAGCGATAATTTCAATCATTTCCGGTGCAACCGGTAATAAATTTAAAATCCAGTCATAAACAGGAGCCGAATCCGGACGGGCTGTTACAAAAAGAAGCTGATCTGAATGATTGGCAAGCCTTGTCAGTACTTTCGTAGCGCCCTTAATGGGTTTAACATTATCAGCATCACGACCGTCAAGAATGCCACCAATAATTTCCTCAACAATTCCTATATCAATATTCAGGCAGTTTTCCAGTTCATAACTGGTGATATCGTTATACCCTATCCCTTTTATATCATAACGCTCGCTTGCAATTACAAGAAATCGGGAAGCTATGTCCGCCAAAACACCGTCAATATCAAAAGCAATTCTATTTGGGTCTATCATTTAAAATACCTGAATATTAGGGACATTAAGAGTTTGCTCAAAAATAAATTAGCAATTTTAAGTGTTGAGCGAACTCTAAGTCTGTACGCCTGCCTGGGGAAGTTATTTCGTCCCCGTTCCTCAAAAATAATTAATGGAATATATGGCATCCTTCATTTACCGGTTTACACTTTTTAGATGCTGGTTCTTGCCTGGTTCCCATGCTCCAGCGTGGGAACTTCCATATGGTATGCATTCCCACGCTGGAGCATGGGAACGAGAAGTGCAATTTTATATTAAAAAGTGTAAACTACTTTTGGCTTTTAATGAAGGATGCCGAATATATATATTTTAACAGCAATCTTTATGCCGCTCTGCGTGTTTTTTTCTTTAATTCCCTTATAAGCATCTTCATATCCTCCCACACATCACGCTTCATGCCAGGGTCACGAAGCAGATCAGCAGGATGATATGTCGGCAAAAGTTTTATACCCTTATAATTGTAAATCCGCCCCCTTAGCGCTGACACGGGCTTACCTGTTTTTAAAAAAAACTCGACTGCTGTTTTACCCAGAGCGCAAATAAAAACAGGCTTCACAGCATTAATCTGTTGTTCCATAAATTGCGCGCAAGTATTTATTTCATCCGGCTTTGGAACCCGGCCGCCAGGCGTGCGACATTTTATGATATTGCAGAAATAAACATCATTTTTTGTAAGCTTTATGGCATTAATTATTTTTTCCAGTAATTCACCGGCTTTCCCGGCAAAAAGGTCATCAAGACTATTATCATCAAAGCCGGATGGCATTCCACCAACCAGCATCAAGTCAGCATCAGGATTGCCAGTACCAAATAAAATTTTTTCTCCACTTGCAGACAATCTGCAAAGGGAGCAATTTTTCATATCTGCTTCTATTTTTTTTAAACCGGTAATCTGCTTTTTAACAGGTTGCCCCCATGATGTAATTATGTTAAGACTTTTTTTCGAACAGTCAAAGCCTTTAAACCCGATTTCGTCAAGATATCGCAAATGATTCTTTAAATATTCTGCGACCTGCACAATATATAGTGCCTTGGTTTGTGATTTGTATTTTTGTAAAGAGGACATTTTAGAACTTGTTAATAAAAGTGAAGTAAAAACTAATTTTATTATTATTTTATTAGTTAAAAGTCAAATAAAAATTAGGAACGGGGACGAAATAACTTCTACAACAAATAGACGCACAGATTTAGGTCAGCTTTGTTCGATTTCAAAGTACAAAAGTTGCAGGAATAGCGAACTATTTCAAGATTTTTGTACTTTGAAATTGAACAAAGATGGCCTGAAGCTATGATGCATAGTTGGAGAAGTTATTTCGTCCTCGTTCCTTAAAGGTTGATGAGATGATTGTAGACGGTAAACATATTAGACCCATTTGGTTGGACAAAGATTTGAAAACTGTCAAAATTATAGATCAGCGATTGCTCCCGCATGAATTTGTTATAGCTGATATGACAACAGTTAATCATAACATTCGAGCTATCAAGGAAATGTATGTAAGAGGCGCTCCGCTTATCGGGGTAACTGCGGCTTATGGAGTCTATCTTGCTGCGTTGAATGCCCCTGACAATAAGATCACGGACGATTATATTCAAAAAGAATGTGACCGCATTAAATCCTCCAGGCCGACAGCCGTTAATCTTGCCTGGGGTGTTGACAGGGTTTTGAAAAAAATAAAAAAAGCGAAAAACAATGAAAATAAAATTAAAGCAGCAAGAATTGAAGCACAGGAAATAGAAGAAGAGGAAGCTGAAAACTGCCGCAAAATAGGCGGGTACGGTTTATCTCTGATAAAAAATATAAACAGCGCCAAAAATGGAAAAACGGTCAATATCTTAACCCATTGCAATGCAGGATGGCTTGCATGCATTGAATACGGAACAGCTACTGCTCCGATATATACTGCTTTTGACAATGGTATAGATGTACACGTTTGGGTTGATGAGACACGGCCATTAAACCAGGGCTCCAGGCTCACAGCATGGGAGCTTGGTAAACACGGGATTAAACATACCGTTATTACGGATAATGCGGGTGGACATCTAATGCAGCACGGAATGGTTGATATTGTAATTGTCGGTACAGACAGAACCACATATACAGGAGATGTTGCCAATAAAATCGGTACATATCTCAAGGCTCTTGCCGCTCATGACAACAATATTCCGTTTTATGTGGCTTTGCCATCCAGCACTTTTGACTGGACTTTCAGGGATGGAATAAAAGAGATACCGATAGAAGAGCGTGATCCTGATGAAATAAGATATGTGCAGGGTCTGGAGATCGGAA
>Ga0209633_10003657_pt1 | contig 14135 bp, 9 predicted proteins | sample Cruoilmetagenom1_FD_187290 | JGI IMG/M metagenome (GOLD analysis project Ga0209633, IMG submission 187290) | Oil polluted marine microbial communities from Coal Oil Point, Santa Barbara, California, USA - Sample 1 (SPAdes) (version 2) | ecosystem: Environmental > Aquatic > Marine > Oil seeps ... | reverse complement strand
CTGCTAAAAATATAAGTGATTATTTAAAATCTCAACAAATTAAGAAATCTGTTCCTTTAATAACAAATTATTTAAATTTTTTAGAAGATGCTTTTTTTCTTAATATTGTTAATAGATATGACATAAAAGGGAAAAAGATATTTGAAATTGGTAAGAAAATATATTTTGAAGATCTGGGAATTCGTAATGCATTAATTGGATTTTTACCTAAAGATATTTATAAAAACATAGAAAATGCAGTTTTAAACCATTTACTTATTTGTGGATATGAAGTTTATGTTGGAAAAAATAAACAAAAAGAAATTGATTTTATAGCAATAAAAAATAATGAAAAAAAATATATTCAAGTTACTTATATGTTAAATGACCAAAACACAATAAAAAGAGAATATGGAAATTTACTTGAAATAAATGATAATTATCCTAAATATGTAATATCATTTGACCCTTTTGAAACACCAAATACATATAAAGGAATAAAACATTATATATTAGAAAATTTCTTGTTGAAATTTAAATAAAACAAATAATAAAAGTACAACAAATTATGAGCATATTAGTAAATAAAAGTTTTAAAAATAAGATTCATAAACTTGAACAAATTTTAAAAAATTTATCAGAACTTGTTAGAATAACAGAAAATAAATCTCTGCTTGAAACAAGCAATGATTTAATTTCTCGAATACACGACCCATTTATGTTCGTAGTAGTTGGCGAAGTTAAGGCAGGAAAAAGTAGTTTTATAAATGCTCTTTTAGATACAGATGAAGAAATTTGCAAAGCATCGCCATCACCAATAACAGATGTAATTCAGCAAATTGTTTATGGTGAAGAAACCGAAGAAGTTATTGTAAATGAGTTTCTTAAAAAAAGATACGAACCAATTAATATCCTAAAAGATGTTGCAATTGTTGATACTCCAGGAACTAATACTATTGTTAAAAATCATCAAGAAATAACAGAACGTTTTATTCCAGTTTCAGATTTGGTAGTTTTTGTTTTCGAAGCTAAAAATCCTTATCGTCAATCTGCTTGGGATTTTTTTGATTATATCCATAATGAATGGCGAAAAAAAATTGTTTTTATACTACAACAAAAAGATTTACTTTTAGAAGAAGATTTGAAAATTAATATTGAAGGTTTGCGAAAATTTGCACAAGAAAAAGGAATTGAAACTCCTTCAATTTTCTCAGTTTCAGCAAAAGCAGAACTTGAAGGAAATTTTGAAAAAAGCAACTTCTCTGGATTTAGAGATTACATTAAAACTCATATAACAGGAGGAAAAGGTTCTAAACAAAAGATTATTAATTACATACAATCTTCAATAAAAATTATTGAGAAAATTAATGAAGGTATTGAAATAAGAAAAACACAATGGAGTTACGATAAAGAATTTCGTGAAGAAACTAATAAAATAATGAATTCTCAATATGAAAAATCAATTCATAAAGTAAGTATTTTAGTAGAAAACACTGTTGGAATTTATAATGCAATAACACAGGAAGCAATAGACGATTTGCGTGTTGGTCTTTCTATTCCATCTGTAATTAAGCGTTCATTTTCTTCAATTTTTGGTAAGAAGAAACCATTGAAAGTTTGGTTAGAGAATATTGCTCTTAAAATGGAAAAAGACTTATCTAGCGGACTTCAAAATAAATTAGACATACATGTTGGCGACATTTCAGACTCTATTCAGCAAATGGCACAACTTATTGACATTAAGGTTCAAAGAAGTGATAGTTCAATAAAAAATAATCCAGAATTCTTTAAAATTATTGCTGAAAAAAGAGTAAAAGTTTATCAGGAACTTAAAGAAACTTTTGCTGATTTTCTTGCACATTCCGACAACTTCTCAGGAGAAAAACTTTTTCCTTACAATAAAAATATTGCTCCAAATGTAGCTACAGGTAGCGGACTTGCGATTATTGGAGTTCTATTAACTGCATTTACACATGGTATAGTTTTAGATGCTACTGGTGGAGTAATTACAGGCATAGGCCTACTATTTGCAGGTGCATCAGTGGGATTTCAGAGAAAAAAGATTTTAAAAAACTTCAAAAATGAAATTAAAAATGGTAAAGTAAACCTTGAAAATGATTTAACTGAAAAACTTTCAAATTATATAAAATCAATTAAAGAAAAAATAAATAATAATTTTAAAGAATTTGATGATTTAGTTTCTTCAGAAGAAAATGCTTTGAATGAAATTGATAATAAATTACTTGAAATTAATAATCAATTAGATAAATTAAAATAGAAGATTTTATTAAGTTAAAAAGGAATAATACCTAATTTACTATAAAAATTCCAAAGAACAACCCCAGTGCTAACAGAAATATTTAATGAATGTTTTGTGCCTTCCTGTGGTATTTCTATGCAAAAATCGCTCATATCAACAATGCTTTGTTGCACACCTTTTACTTCATTACCCATTATAAGAGCATACTTTTTTGTAGTATCAATTGTAAAATCTTGCAACATAATACTGTTTTCTGCTTGCTCAATAGAAACTATTGTGTAACTTTTTGATTTTAAGTGATTTATTGCATCTTCTGTATTCTCATAATATTCCCAACTTACGCTTTCAGTTGCACCTAATGCTGTTTTTCTTATATCATTATGTGGTGGTTTTGCAGTTATTCCGCAAAGAAATATTTTTTCAATTAAGAAGGCATCCGAAGTTCTAAACACAGAACCTACATTATTCATGCTTCTAATATTATCCAGAATTACAACAACAGGTATTTTTCTTGCATTTTTAAATTCTTCAACTGTTTTTCTTCCCAGTTCACTATTTAAAAGTTTTCGCATATTCATTTTAATTAAAAGTAAAAAGTTTAAAGGTATAATATTTAAAACAACATATATTAGTCTGATTTGTGCTACAATAACTAATAATTCATAACTTATAATTAATAACTAATTTTAAAATATGTTATAAAATATTATATGTAGATTTTTTAATTTGTATAAAAAAGCTAAATTTGGGACTTTAAAAAAATAAAAGTATAAATAAAATATAAAACAAAAGTAATGAATTTACACGAATATCAAGGAAAAGAACTTCTTAAAAGTTTCGGAGTTAAAATTCAAGAGGGAATTGTTGCAGACACTCCTGAAGAAGCAGTTGAAGCTGCAAAAAAACTTACTGAACAAACTGGTACAAGCTGGTGGGTTGTGAAAGCTCAAATACATGCTGGTGGACGTGGAAAAGGCGGTGGTGTTAAACTTGCAAAATCTTTAGATGAAGTTAAAGAATTAGCAAATAACATTATTGGCATGCAATTAGTTACGCATCAAACAGGGCCTGAAGGTAAATTAGTAAATAAAGTTCTTGTTGCACAAGATGTTTATTATCCTGGAGAAAGTGAAACAAGTGAATTTTACATGAGTGTTTTATTAAATAGAGGAACTGGAAGAAATATTGTAATGTATTCTACAGAAGGAGGAATGGATATTGAAACTGTTGCTGCAAATACTCCACATCTTATTCATAAAGAAGAAATTGACCCAAAAACAGGTATATTACCTTTCCAAGCAAGAAAAATTGCATTTAATTTAGGTTTAGAAGGGAATGCATTTAAAGATATGACTAAATTTGTTGCATCTTTATATAAAGCATACTCAAGTAGTGATGCTTCGATGTTTGAAATAAACCCTGTTTTAAAAACTTCTGATAATCAAATTTTAGCCGTAGATTCTAAAGTAAATATTGATGATAATGCTTTATTTCGTCATAAAGATTTAGAAGATATGCGAGATTTAACTGAAGAAGATCCAGCTGAAGTTGAAGCTGGAAAATATAATCTTAATTTCATTAAACTTGACGGAAATGTTGGTTGTATGGTTAATGGTGCAGGACTTGCAATGGCAACAATGGATATTATTAAAATGTCTGGAGGTTCTCCTGCAAACTTCCTTGATGTTGGGGGTACAGCAAATGCAGAAACTGTAGAAGCAGGTTTTAGACTTATTTTGCAAGAAAAAAGTGTAAAAGCTATTTTACTTAACATCTTTGGAGGAATTGTTCGTTGCGACCGTGTTGCTCAAGGTGTTGTTGATGCATATAAATCAATTGGAGATATTAGAGTTCCTGTAATTGTAAGATTACAAGGTACAAATGCAATTGAAGGAAAAGAATTGATTGATAATTCTGGCTTAAAAGTTCATTCTGCAATTACTTTGCAAGAAGCAGCTGATTTAGTTAAAGAATTAGTTTAATTTTATATAATGAAACCCTTTTATAGGGGTTGCTATACATTATCAAAAGACGTAGGTAAATTTAGGCTACGTCTTTTTTAATATTAATATGTTAAATTTTATTAAATTATGTAATAAATATTAATTTTATTACGTTTGCAGTCTATTATTAATAATAAAGATATTTTTATGTCGAAGAAAAGTTTAGTAAGTCTAATAGTTCTATTTAGTCTTACATATAATGCAAATTCACAAGTAACTGCCTTAGGTCAAGAACTTAATGCAATAACCACAGGTGTTCCATTTTTAACAATTGCACCTGATGCTCGTTCAGGAGCAATGGGTGATGTAGGTGTTGCTTCAAGTCCTGATGCGAATTCAATTCATTGGAACTCAGCAAAATATGCATTCATAAAAGATGATGTTACTTTGAACTTATCATATATTCCCTGGTTAAGAAGTTTGGTTAATGATATTAATTTTCAAAATATTTCAGGTTCATACAGGCTTAATGATAATCAAGTAATTGGAGGATCATTAATGTATTTTTCTTTAGGAAGTATGGATTTTACAAATGAAATTGGTACTACTTTAGTTAAAGATGCAAACCCGAATGAATTTTCTTTAGACTTAGCTTATGCTCTTAAATTGACAAAATATATGTCTGGTGGTATTGCTTTCAGATATGTACATTCTAATTTAACTGCAGGTTTCTCTCAACCTGGAAGTAGCCCAACAAAAGCAGGTAATGCAGTTGCAGGTGATATTTCATTCTATTATACAAAACCAATGAAACTTGAGAAAAAAGATGGAGAATTTAGTTTTGGAGTAAATATTTCTAATCTTGGAAATAAAATATCATATAGTACAGATGCATATTATGATGATTTTCTTCCAGCAAATTTAAGACTTGGGGCTGCATATAAACTTGAACTTGATGATTACAATACAATTACAGCAATGTTTGATATTAATAAATTATTAGTTCCAACACCTCCAAAGTTTAGATCAGATACAGCTGCTGATGGAAGTTTGGTTCAATATGGTCTTTCTGATGATGTTTCTGTACCTGTAGGTGTTTATCAATCATTTTTTGATGCTCCAGGTGGTGGAACTGAAAAAATGCATGAATTAATGTATTCTGTAGGAATGGAATATTGGTATGTTAATCAATTTGCTATTAGAGGTGGTTATTTTGATGAGCATTCAACAAAAGGTAATAGAAAGTACTTTACTTTAGGAATAGGAGTAAAACTTAATGTTTTAAATTTTGATTTTGCTTATGTTATTCCTACAGCAGGAAGGCAAAACCCTTTAGCAAATACTTTAAGATTTACACTTGGAATTAATTTAAAAAATACAACAAATAATACAAAAAAATAATTGTTTTAGTTGAATAAAAAAAGACCTCCAAATTTGGAGGTCTTTTTTTTGCAATTTTAATTATATTTATTTGTTTGAAAATATTATCTCACCATTTTTAGCATCAATTAAAATTTCAGATTGTCTTTCAACAGAGTTTGCTAAAACTGCCTTTGCTAATTCATTAATTATTTCTTTTTGAAGAATTCTCTTTACAGGTCTTGCTCCATATTGTGGCTCATAACTTTTTTCTGCTAAATAATTAATTGCACTTTCTGTAAATTCTGCATTAATATTATTTTCTAATAGCATTTTCTTCAAACCTTTTATTTGTAATGTAACAATTTGCTTAATTTCTTCTCTTGTAAGAGGAGTAAACATAATAAGCTCATCAATTCTGTTCAATAACTCTGGTCGCATTGTTTTCTTCAATAAATCAAATACTTGCACTTTTGTTTTTTCAGCAATATCATAATAATTTTTGTCATTAATATCTTCAAAATTACTGTAAATAAGATGTGACCCAATATTTGAAGTCATTATAATAATAGTGTTCTTAAAGTTTACAGTTCTACCTTTATTATCAGTTAAAATACCATCATCAAGAACTTGTAATAAGATATTAAAAACATCAGGATGAGCTTTTTCAATTTCATCTAATAAAATTACTGAATAAGGTTTTCTACGAACTGCTTCGGTTAATTGTCCTCCTTCATCATAACCAACATATCCAGGAGGTGCTCCTAAAAGTCTTGATACTGAATGCTTTTCTTGATATTCAGACATATCAATTCTTGTCATCATGTGCTCATCATCAAAAAGAAATTCTGCCAATGCTTTTGCAAGATATGTTTTGCCAACACCAGTTGTTCCAAGAAAAATAAATGAACCAATTGGTTTTTTAGGATCTTGCATTCCAGCTCTGCTTCTTCTAACTGCATCAGATACTGCTTGTATTGCTTCATCTTGTCCTATAACTTTTTTGTGAAGTTCATCTTCTAAAGACAATAATTTATCTCTTTCACTTTTAATCATTTTATTTATAGGAATTCTTGTCCAATTTGAAACAACCTCTGCAATATCATCATAATCAACCTCTTCTTTTAAAAGAGAACCATTTGCTTGAACTTTTGTTAATTTAGCTTTATATTCTTCAATTTGGTTTTCAACTTCTTTTAAACGACCGTATCGTAATTCTGCAACACGTTCATAGTTTCCATCTCTTTCAGCCTGAGTTGCTTCAAACTTTATTTCTTCAATAGATTTCTTTAATGCCTGAATTTTATCAATAACTTCTTTTTCAGATTTCCACTTAGCAGTTAACGAATTTAAAACTTCCTGGTTGTCAGAAATTTGTTTTTCAAGTTTATCAAGCTTTCTTTTATTGCCTTCTCTTTTAATTGCCTCTCTTTCAATTTCTAATTGCTGTACTTTTCTTCTAATTTCATCAATTTCTCCTGGAACAGAATTCATTTCTAAACGAAGTTTTGAAGCTGCTTCATCAATTAAATCAATTGCTTTATCTGGTAATTGTCTGTCGCTAATATATCTTTGCGAAAGTTTAACAGCAGCAATAATTGCATCATCTTTAATTCTAACTTTATGGTGAGTTTCATATTTTTCTTTCAAACCTCTTAAAATTGAAATTGAATCTTCGGTATCAGGTTCATCAACCATTACTTTTTGGAATCGTCTTTCAAGAGCTTTATCTTTTTCAAAATATTTTTGATACTCATTTAAAGTTGTTGCTCCTACTGCTTTTAATTCTCCTCTTGCAAGGGCTGGTTTTAAAATGTTTGCAGCATCCATTGCACCTTCGCCTTTTCCTGCACCTACTAAAGTATGTATTTCATCAATAAAAAGAATTATTTCGCCATTTGCAGCAATTACCTCTTTTACAACAGATTTCAAACGTTCTTCAAATTCTCCTTTGTATTTTGCCCCTGCAATTAATGCTCCCATATCTAAAGAATAAAATTGTTTAGTTTTTAAGTTTTCAGGAACATCTCCATTAATAATTCTGTGGGCAATACCTTCTGCAATTGCAGTTTTTCCAACACCAGGTTCACCAATTAAAATTGGGTTATTTTTTGTTCTTCTTGAAAGAATTTGCAAAACACGTCTTATCTCTTCATCACGTCCAATTACAGGATCTAGTTTGCCACTTCTTGCTCTTTCATTAAGGTTTACAGCAAACCTATTTAATGAATTAAAAGTATCTTCAGCACTTTGACTATTAACTTTTTCACCTTTTCTAAGCTCTTCAATTGCTTTTAATAAACCTCTTTCATTCATTCCTGCATCTTTTAAAATTTGAGAAATTTTATCCCCATGTTTTAATAATGCAATAAGAACACTTTCAACAGAAACAAATTTATCTCCACCTTTTTCAGAAATATTAATAGATTTTTGCAAAACTGAATGTGCATCTGGTGAAAGGTAAGATTCTGCACTGCCTGAAACCTTTGGAAAGGATTCAATAATAGAATCAATAACTGAATTAAGGTTTGAGGTATTAATAGCTAGTTTGTTGAAAATGAATGTAGTAACATTCTCAGCTTCTTCAATTAAACCTTTTAAAAGATGTGCTGTTTCAATTGCTTGATGATTTTTTGCTTTTGCAATTTGAGATGCTTTTTGAACAGCTTCTTGTGATTTTATTGTGAATTTATCTAAGTTCATATTATATTGTTGTTTTAGTTGTTTAATTATTTATTTAAAATCATTAAAATATTTTGATAAGTTTTATAAATGATAAAATTGTACAATTATTCAAATTTTTAATACTTTTAAATTTAAAGTTTGCTTTTTCAAGAATTATATATTTTATTTTTCTTAGTTCTCACAAATATAAAACCTATTTTTTAATCGGAAATAATGGCATTTAACTTTTTCTTTATTACGACAAATTGTCTGATTGTTAGGTGTTTAGATATTTGTTTTGTCAGGTATTACCAGTTTTATAAAAAAATATCTATCTTTAAAGTCTAAATTTATTAAAAATGAATGGTTTAAAGATAAGTGAACTTATTGAAAATAATGAACTTTGGATAAAAGAAAAGTTGAAAGCTGATGATAATTATTTTACAAATCTTTCAAAAGGCCAAAACCCAAGGTATTTAATGATAAGTTGTTCTGATAGCAGAGTTCCATTAAATTCAATGCTTAAAGCTGAACCTGGCGAGATATTTATTCATAGAAATATTGCAAACCAAGTTAATATGACTGATATGAATTTTTTATCAGTTTTAGAATATTCTATTGAACATTTATTTATAAAGCATATTATTGTGGTTGGACATTATAGTTGTGGGGGTATTGCTGCTGCAGTTGATGGTGTTGATCAAGGACTTGTCGAAAATTGGATTACACCTGTGAATGATATTTATACAAAACATATTGAGGAACTATCTAAAATTAAGTATATGCAAAAACGAATGGACAGATTATCCGAGATAAATGTTTTAGAACAAGCACATAATTTAATTAAGATACCAATTTATCAAAGAGCATTAAAAAAGAAAGTTTATCCAATGTTGCATGCATGGATTTTTGATATTTATACTGGGAAAATTATTCAAAAGGAAATAGATTTTGAAGGTTTGATTAAAAAAAAATTATTACCAACTGACTATATTACATATTTTGAAGATAATTTGTTGTAAAGTATTTTTGGGAGACCATGCGGATCATACTTCTTGGCTAATTTATATAATGCTGATACAAAAATGTACCGATTTCTATTGTATTTCTTCAAGAGCTTTAAAATCTGATTTTAAGAATTTATTTGGCATTCTTTTTCCTTTAATTCTGTGATAATCAAAGTAATAAATTTCTGCATCAGAAGCAGCTAAAATCATTTTTGTTACCACAGAACCACGTATTGCTCTATCTGGTGCAACAAGATGAAGAACAAGAATATCATCATTTTTATTATCAACAGCTACTTCAATTTCTTCTTGACTAACAAATTTAACTTTGCCAGAATAAACTTCCTTTATTTTATCAACAGTATTTATATTTTCAGCCATTTCTCTTTTTAGAAGATATAATGTCTTTTCTTTTGTGTTTATCCTACTATTTTTATAATGATTAATTAGTGCTTTATCTTCAATATCAGGGTTTTCTTGTAACCATTTTACATGATTTTGCATGAATATTAAGGATAAACCTAACTTATAATAATATTTATCATAATCTACATCGCTATATGCAATCGGGAAAGTTATAATATCTGGCATTGTGTTTACATTTCCTCCACTTTTGCCAAGTAATAAGCTTAATGAGGTGAAAACTCCAAGTTCTTTTTGACCTTCAAAATGAGATTCTGTTTTAACAATCATCGATGCTGTTGTAACTTTCTTCTTTGTTTTAAATTCATCCTTGCTTAAAATAAAAAACTTTGTAATTGTCCAATGTTTTTTTGCTGCCTCTTCAATTGCGTTATTATAAGTTCCAAAAATATTATTGTCCTGAACAACATAAGTTCTTGAATCTAAAAAAGTTTTTACTTGCTTTGGAGTAGGTAATATCTGTTGTGCAAAAAATGTTACACTTATAAATAATGCTAAAATTAGTATGCTTATTTTTTTCATAGTATTTAGTTTTTAGGAAAATAAATAGGATGTTTATTGTTATATTTTCTAATATATAAGAATTTAAGTTTTTTCTTTTTACGTTTTTTTAGTTGACTAAACTCTTCAAATAAATCAGTATCATTTGAAATTAATTTTTCAACTGACTGATAATTAAAGTTATATATCTTTCCAGTTTCAAAATCTAATAAGTATTGCATCATTACAGTTTTTGTTGTGTACTGTGTTGAATTATAATAATTATTATATGAACCTGGGCTGTAATAAGGATCATATTCAACAACGGTTTTGTCTGCAATAAAATGACTTATTTTCCCAAAAACTGGTATTCTGTTAAATGTTCCATTAATGTTAATATATAATATGCCTTTATCACTAAATCCCCATATCGTTTTAGTGTTTATCTCTCTATTTACACCTAAATTATCATAAATTGCAATTGTTTTTTGTTCTAAAAGGCGTTCAAAAAAATCAAAATTTTTATAATCAATATTTGTAACAATTTGTGATTTTGGTATTGGCTTATTCTTTTTGACTTGCTGTATATTTTCGAAAATACCATCTTTAAACTTAAATGTAGGAGAATATTTTATTTGCTCATTTTGTGCAAAAGTTGAAAATGATAATAATATAAATATTATAAGTAATTTTATTTTCATTTTTTTATATTATGGCATTTTAAAATTATTGGCATTTAAAAGTCTGTTTATATATAACGAAAAAATTGTAAAACTATTTTAATCAGGATAAACTACTCGTGTGTGATAAATATTTTTTAATTTAGTTTTAAGTATCTTTTTCACTTTATTAATTTCTGCAAAAGTTATATCTGCCTCAATTAATAAATTATCTGCAATTTTGCCCGAAACTATTTTCTCTACTAAATTATCAATACTTTCTTCTGTATATTCAGGCAAACTGCGAGATGCAGCTTCAACAGAATCAACAATCATTACAATTGCTGTTTCTTTTGAGTATGGAAGTATTCCGATATGTCTAAATTTTTCTTCATCAATTTCTTTATCTTTATTATTTTCTTTATATTTATGTAAAAACCATGCAATTTTTCCTTTTGCATGATGTGAAATAATAAAGTCAGATATTTCTTTTGGTAATGAATGTTTTTTCGCAAGTTTACTTCCATCAGTAACATGCTTCTTAATTATTTCAACACTTTTTAAAGGTTTTAATTTGTTATGAGGATTTTCGGAATGCTGATTTTCAATAAAAAAAGAAGGATTATTCATTTTTCCAATATCATGATACATAGCACCTGCACGTACTAGTAGCGGATTTGCACCAATTTCATTTGCTGCAGCTTCCGATATGTTCGCAACCTGAACTGTATGCTGAAATGAACCTGGAGCTTTTTCTGCCAAACTTTTTAAAAGAGGTCGGTTTGTATCTGAAAGCTCAATTAATGTTAAGTCGGATAAAAAACCAAATACTTTTTCAAAGAAATAAATTAGAGGGTAGGCTGTAAGAACCATAATACTACTTCCTGCAAACCAAGCAATTTTTGAAAAATCAATTTTACTAATTTCACCTTCTTGTATAATAGTTATTGCACTGTAAAGTATAAAATAAGTAATAAATATTAGTAATGCTGTCCATAATACTTGACTTCTTCTATTTAATCTATTAACACCAGAAATTGCAACAAAACCTACAACAAATTGAATAAACACATATTCAAAACCATTGGCTGCTATGTATCCTATTATTAAAATTGTAACAATATGATGAAGAAATGCAGTTCTTGGTTTATAAAAAGTTGCAGTTATTAATGGTAAAATTGTTACAGGAACCAAATAAATATCTAACGTTTCTTGTTTAGAAATTGTAGCTGTAATTATTATTATAAGAATTGTGAAAAATGGAAAATAAAGAAGTTTTCTATTATTGTTAAAAATTTTCGTGTTGTAAAAGTATAAGTATAAAAATAAGATTGCAAATATTGAAGATGCTAAAACTAATTGCCCAATAAAAACAATAACTGAGTTTGAATGAGAATCTCTTTCAGATAAATATTGCTTTTTTAAAGAACTTAAAATTTGAAATTTATCATCATTAATTAATTGTCCTTGATAAATAATTCTTTCACCTGCTTGAACCATTCCCCTAACTGGCGAAATATCGTTAAGTAGTTGTGTCTTAGATTTTTGTGTCATATTTCCATCATATATAATATTATATTTTATATAATTCATGAAATCAATATTTGGCAAATCAAAATCAGTATTTTCTTTTATTTCAGAATAAAAAGAATTAAGTTGATTGTATGCATCTTTTTGGCTAATTAGTTCTTTATATTTATGAACTTCGGCGATATTATTTTTTTTTATAAAAATTTTTGCATCAGCGGTTGTATTACTTGAAAAATTATTAATTGGCTCAATAATTCCTGTATCATAAATTTTATTTAACTTTTTATGAAGTTTTTTATTTATTTTATTGTATTTAGTTTCTAAATTATTTTTTATTTTAGAATTAGTTATGTCTTTTAATATGTTGTTAATTAGAGTTTTATAGTTATTTGAAAATTTGTTTAATTCTTCTGTTTTTATATCTTTATTATAAACAAAATATGGTTTTATGTTTTTTAATATACTATCTTTTTCTTGCTCAATAACTATATCGCTTTTATAAATTGGAAAATCATATTCTGCAATTAAGTTTTTGTGTTTCCATGGTTCTCCTTTCTGAAATTCATAACTGAACTTATTACTACTTGGAAATAAGAATACTGTAATAATTGATGCTGTTAGAAATATTAATATTTTAAAAAATATATTGAGATTTTTTATCATTTGTTTTTTTTAATCAAATAGTAAAATTATAAAAAATAATATGAATACAATAAAAAAACGGATTTAAGACTTTCTTACAAAAAAAGTCATAAGATGAATAGTTTAAAAATGTATCTTCACCTGATGACTTTAATAGAAGGTTATTTGGTTTTTATTTATCTAAATAAATGAATTGTACCTCTTTCTTCATAAACTTCATCTTTATTTTTTTCTCCAAATTTAAGATCGGTATCTTTGGGTCTTGCTTTAATAACATAGAAATATATTCCAGGAGAACATCTTATTCCAAGTAAATTTTTGCCATTCCATCCTGTATTTATTGCTTCTTCTACATCTTTTGTTTCATAAACTTTTTGCCCCCATCTATTATAAATGTAAAGTTCAAAATCTTTAATTCCTTTTAAATTTTCTTCTGAGAATTTATAAACTTCATTAATTTCATCTTTGCTAGGAGAAAACATATTTGGTACATTTTCAATTTTAAATGGCTCAACAGTAACATTAATTGTAATAGTATCTGTATCGGAACAACCATTGTCATCTGTAACAATTAATATTGCATCATAATCTCCTTTTTCAAGATATTTGTGGGTTATTGTGTCATTATCAATTCTTAATTCTTTAGAACTTTTATCTCCAAATTCCCAATCTCTTTCAGATGCCCAACTTGTAGTGTTTTCAAATTCAGCATCAAGTTTTGCTTCGCCACTCTCAGGAGTTGCTGTAAAAGTAGCTTGCTCAACATTAAGCATTACAAAAGTATCTTGTGGGCAAGAAAAATTATTTATAATATGAAAAGTATATTTATTATTTCCATATATTTCTGGTTGTGGATTTGTATTTGCAAAAATAGTGTCTCCAATTTTTATTACAGAACTTGCACCTGGATTTTTCCCAGACCAATAAGTTCCATATAAAACATTATTAATTTCTTTATATTGAAGAAGTGTGTCTTTAAAAGTCCAAACATTTGGTAATACATCTTCTTGAAAAACAATATTCCAAGAATACACAAAACCACTATCAAGTTCCTGATTATCAATAATATCTATTGTCCATTTTCCATTAAGTTTGCAACCAATTAAATTGATAAAAGGTTGATTTGGTAAATAAGCCGAAGCAGGAATAATATTATTTGCATTAGTTGTAATACTGTTCATAGTTTCCG
>Ga0209633_10003656_pt1 | contig 14136 bp, 12 predicted proteins | sample Cruoilmetagenom1_FD_187290 | JGI IMG/M metagenome (GOLD analysis project Ga0209633, IMG submission 187290) | Oil polluted marine microbial communities from Coal Oil Point, Santa Barbara, California, USA - Sample 1 (SPAdes) (version 2) | ecosystem: Environmental > Aquatic > Marine > Oil seeps ... | reverse complement strand
TAATTATTTCTAATTATGAAATTGTTATGTATTATCAGAATAAAGGTTTTAAAGGACATCCGATGAATCATGGAGGTTCTTGGCAATTTGAATTTGGTAGCATACATATGGTCAATGCTATTCATACTAGTTCATTTCAAGACGGAAGCTATGGTGGTAATCCCGCAGGTTTTGTATTAAAAACAACACATCATTGTATTTATATTGCCGGTGATACTGCCTTGACTTATGATATGAAACTAATTCCTAAAGTAATTGGCAAACTAGATTTGGCTATTCTACCAATTGGAGATAACTTTACAATGGGTGTTGATAGTGCCATCATTGCATCTGATTTTGTTGAATGTGATAAAATATTGGGATATCATTACGATACGTTCGGATATATTAAAATTGATCATAAAGAAGCAATATCAAAATTTTTGAGCAAACATAAAGAGCTGGCATTGTTAGAAATTGGTAAACATTTAAAACTATAACAATGCAAACAGTTACAGTCGGTTGGTTTGAAATTCCTGTGGTCGATATGGACAGAGCCATTACATTTTACAATAAAGTATTTCAAATAGAGATCAATAAACAAGATTTTGGAGGTATAGAAATGGGTTGGTTTCCATTTGATGGAAATACCAAAGGTGCTCCGGGAACTTTAATTAAAAGTGAAGGTCATTATAAACCTGCTACAGATGGTGTCTTGATTTATTTTAGTTGTGAAGATGTCAATAATGAATTAGCTAACATAGAAAAGGCTGGTGGTACAATTTTACAAACTAAAACTCAAATTTCTAAAGAGCATGGTTATATGGCGGTTTTTTTAGATACAGAAGGGAATAGAGTGGCTCTACATTCTCAAAAATAATTCGTAAATCGAAGAAATCACAAACCATAAATGAGTTTGTACCCTCGCTAGGAATCGAACCTAGATCTAAAGTTTAGGAAACTTTTATTCTATCCGTTGAACTACGAGGGCCTTTTTTGCAAAAGTATAAATTCTAAAAAACAAATTTCAAAAAAAACTATTTTTAATCTAATGATATTTTACGTTTCTTATTTCTTGTTAGATATATGAAATTTGATAATTGTTTATTGTGATTTATTTGTATTTTGTGATTTAGAATTTGTTTTTTAACAATATGAAAGCATCTTACAAAAAGTATATTCTTAATTTCAAACAACCTGGTGGAACTTCGCGAGGCGTTTTGCATACCAAAGAAACTTATTTTTTAATTATTGAAGAAAATGATAAAAAGGGAGTCGGAGAGTGTGGCTTATTTAAAGGATTGAGTATTGATGATAGACCAGATTATGAGGAGAGACTACAATGGGTTTGCGAAAATATCCATGTAGGAAAAGAAAGAATACTAAAGGAGGTCTATGACTTCCCGTCCATTCAATTTGGTGTGGAGCAAGCTTTTTTATCATTACAAAGTTCCAATCAGTTTGAACTATTTCCATCCGCTTTTACCGAAGGTAAAGGTGCAATACCTATAAATGGATTGATTTGGATGGGCACTGAAACTTTTATGAAACAACAAATTGGTGAAAAGTTAAAGTCAGGTTTTACCACTATAAAATTAAAAATTGGAGCAATAGATTTTGATACTGAATTAGCTTTATTAAGATCTATCCGTAATGAATATTCAGCTCAAGAAATTCAACTAAGAGTAGATGCAAATGGTGCTTTTGATCCTAAAAATGCAATTGAAAAATTAAAACGCCTATCTGATTTTGAATTACATTCCATAGAGCAACCTATAAAATCCGGACAATACCAAGAAATGGCGGCGTTGTGTGCAAAAACACCATTACCCATTGCCTTAGATGAAGAATTGATTGGTATTTTTTCTTTGGAAGAAAAGGAAAAATTGATTGGTACAATTCAACCTCAATATATCATCTTAAAACCAAGTTTGATTGGTGGTTTTCAGGGCAGCAATGATTGGATTAAGATAGCTGATGCCAATAACGTAGGTTGGTGGATCACATCGGCATTAGAAAGTAATATTGGCCTTAACGCCATTGCTCAATTTACCTATGCTTTAAATGTCAAAATGCCACAAGGCTTAGGTACAGGTAGCTTGTTTACTAATAATTTTCATTCTCCATTAATTGTAAATAATGGACATTTATACTATAATGCACAAGTACAATGGGATTTTAACATATAAACCCTATTTTTGAATTTACGAATTAAAACCCCAATAAATGAATTTTATACAACAAGCGTACAAAGGCAGCAATGATTGGTGGAGATACTTAATTACAATAGCAATTGTGATGTCGCCATTTATTTTGAATTTTGTATTGTATTTGGTGTTACCAGAGTTATTTGAGGAATTGTATAAAGACATGGAAAACTTTCAGGGAAATAAGAATTTATTTTTATTAGAAAATTTACTTCCATTTGTAGCGTTATTGGTTTTTCTATTTTTATTTGTAAAATATTTACATCAAAGATCCATAAATAGCTTAATTACTAGCCGTTCTAAAATTGATTGGAAAAGAGTTTTTTATGCTTTTGGACTATGGTTTTTTATTTCTGTTGTGTTTTTAGCAATTGGAGTTTATATGGATATAGACAATTTAATTTGGAATTTTAAACCCATCCCTTTTTTAATTTTAGTATTAATTTCATTAATATTTTTACCATTGCAAACTAGTTTAGAAGAATTGTTATTTAGAGGATATTTAATGCAAGGCTTTGGTGTTTTAGTAAAGAATAGATGGTTTCCTTTAATTGTAACTTCTGTATTATTTGGACTATTACATAGTTTAAATCCGGAAGTAGAAAAATTGGGCTACGGAGTTATGGTGTTTTATATTGGTACAGGATTGCTTTTCGGAATGACTACCTTACTAGATGAAGGAACAGAATTGGCTTTGGGGATGCATGCTGCTAATAACATAGTAGCTGCTATTTTTGTAACTGCAAACTGGACTGCCTTTCAAACAGATGCATTGTATATTGATACTTCTGAGCCTTCGCTGGGCTGGGAAACCTATTTACCTGTTTTTGTTTTATACCCTATAGTTTTACTTATTTTATCGAAGAAATATGGTTGGAAAAACTGGCAAGAAAAATTATTTGGTAAAATTGAAAAACCAAATTTAATCACTGAAGAATAAATTAATTTGTTATTCCTGTAAGGTTTTAAACCTTGTAACAGGAATCCATTTTATGAGTTACATTAAATTCCATAAAACCTTTACCCTTAACGGAAAATCATTTGAAAGTGTTGAAGAATTACTAGCGTTTTCAAAAACAATTTCTTTAGATATAGTTACTTTTTTAAGATACTGGTTTGATACTACCGATTTTATCTCAGTACAAACTTCGGGCTCAACTGGAAAACCATCAACCATACGACTTAAAAAAGAGCATATGATCAATAGTGCTTTAGCTACTGGAGATTATTTCGATATTCATAAGGAAACAAAAGCGTTATTGTGTTTATCACCCAACTATATTGCAGGTAAAATGATGTTGATACGAGCTTTAGTATTGGGTTGGCAGTTAGATGTCGTTAAATCTGATTCCCATCCCTTAAAGAATATCAAAAAAGAGTATGATTTTTGTGCAATGGTTCCGTTGCAGCTAAGTAATTCTTTATCAAAATTACATATAATTAAAAAACTGATTGTTGGTGGTGGTGTGGTTTCTAATGCTTTGCTGAGTAAACTGCAAGATATTTCTACTGAAGTTTATGCTACTTATGGTATGACTGAGACTATAACACATATTGCAATAAAACCGCTTAATATTTTAAATGAAATGTCATTGCGAGGAGGGACGACGTGGCAATCTCATGAAAATAATTACAGTACATTATCAAACATCAAACTTTCAACAGACAATAGAGGTTGTCTAATAATAGATGCTCCCAAATTGTCAGATATAAAAATTATTACAAACGATATAGTTGAATTGATTTCCGAAACTGAATTCAAATGGTTAGGCCGTTATGACACCATTATTAATTCAGGAGGTATAAAATTAATACCCGAACAAATTGAAAAGAAATTAGTTGAGATTATTTCTGAACGGTTTTTTGTTGCCGGTATTCCGGATGAAGTATTGGGTGAAAAGTTGGTGTTGGTTATTGAAGATAAGAATTACCCATTCAATGATGAGATTGCCACATCTCGCCAAAAGCGGATTCGCAATGACAAGTATATTCAAAATCTCAAATCTCAAATCTCAAATCTCAAACAACTTTCAAAATATGAAGTTCCTAAAGAAATTTATATGGTGAAGAAGTTTATTGAAACTGAGACTAAAAAAATCCAACGTCAACAAACATTGGGTTTGGTTTTATAACCCTTCCGATTACGCTAAGACGTAACCACCTTCCCTTACTAGGGAAGGAGTTTGAATTTTAACTATTAAAAATGAATCAATTTTCTAAAACTCCCCTCCTTTTTTTAAGGAAGGGTGGATTTCATCCTTACATAAATAACCATAATAGTAACATGATTTATTTGGATGAAATTCGGGGAGGTAGATGTTGTTACTCCACCAACACCCATTCACCTTTTTCAATAAGCGGAATAGCCTGTTTATATTTTACTTCTTTATTTTGACCGTTCATTACATTTTTAATAGTAACCCGTTCGTTTCTACCAATTTTACGTTCAGTACGTACAATTGTTTCAGTTACCTGCTGTTCTTGTGTTTGATGCGCAGAAGTATCTTGAGTAGGACTTCTAAAATCAGCTTTACTTATCTGAACTTTCTCTCTTTTTTGTTCACGAGCTTGAGATACTTGTTGTGAACTTTGATTAGGTAATTCTCCTTTAAATAAGAAAGACAATACTTCTTTATTCACTTTAATCAGCATTGTTTTAAATAACTCAAATGCTTCAAACTTATAAATTAACAAAGGATCTTTCTGTTCGTAGGTTGCATTTTGAACAGATTGTTTCAATTCATCCATTTGACGAAGATGGTCTTTCCAAGTTTCATCAATGATTGCCAAAGAAATATTCTTTTCAAAATCGGTTACTAAACCTTTTCCTTTAGTTTCATATGCTTCTTTAAGATTCGTAACAACATTCAACGTTTTTACACCATCCGTAAACGGAACCGCAATACGTTCATATTGATTTGCTTGATTTTCATATACATCTTTAATCACAGGAAAAACAGCTTCTGCATTACGCTCAATTTTTTCTTGATAATGCTTGTATACAACATCAAATAAGTCATCGATGAGTTCTTGTTCGGTTTTATTTTCAAATTCATCTTTGGTAAATGGCGAAGTAGTAGAAGAGAACCTAATTAATTCAAATTCAAAATTTGAATAATCATTTGCCATTTTATTTTCTAATACAATACTTTCGCAAGTATCATAAACCATATTCACAATATCAACTTGTAAACGTTCACCATATAAAGCATGACGACGGCGTTTATAAACCACTTCACGTTGTGCATTCATCACATCGTCATATTCTAATAGACGTTTACGAATACCAAAGTTATTTTCTTCCACTTTTTTCTGAGCTCTTTCAATAGATTTAGAGATCATAGAATGCTGAATAACTTCACCTTCCTTTAAGCCCATTCTATCCATCATTTTTGCAATACGTTCAGAACCGAATAGACGCATTAAATTATCTTCCAATGAAACATAGAATTGTGAAGAACCGGGATCACCTTGACGTCCGGCACGACCACGAAGTTGTCTGTCGACACGACGAGAATCATGACGTTCAGTACCTACGATCGCCAATCCACCAGCTTCTTTTACAGCATCAGACAATTTAATATCTGTACCACGACCTGCCATATTGGTAGCAATAGTTACTACGCCGGGGTTACCAGCTTCAGCAACAATATCAGCTTCTTTTTTATGTAGTTTAGCATTTAATACATTGTGAGGAATCTTTCGAATGGTTAACATTCTACCTAATAATTCTGAAATTTCTACTGAAGTAGTACCTACTAATACAGGTCTTTTTTCTTCAACTAATCTTACAATTTCATCAATTACAGCGTTGTATTTTTCACGTTTTGTTTTATAGATAAGATCTTCTTTATCTTTACGTGCCAATGGTCTATTGGTAGGTATTTCAATAACATCTAATTTGTAGATTTCCCAAAACTCTCCAGCTTCTGTAACCGCCGTACCAGTCATCCCAGAAAGCTTTCTATACATTCTAAAATAATTCTGTAAGGTAACTGTGGCGTAAGTTTGTGTAGCATCTTCAATCTTTACATTTTCTTTGGCTTCAATAGCTTGATGCAATCCGTCAGAATATCTTCTACCATCCATTACACGACCAGTTTGCTCATCTACAATTTTAATTTTATCTTCCATCAAGACATATTCTACATCCTTTTCAAAGAGCGTATATGCTTTTAATAGTTGATTTAAAGTATGTATACGTTCACTTTTGATACTAAAATCACGATAGAGTTCTTCTTTACTTTTTGTTTTTTCTTCAGGTGATAATCCTTCATTTTCAATTTTAGCAATTTCAATACCAATGTCTGGCAATACAAAAAAGTCATCTTCTTTACTTCCGGAGAGGTGTTCTATACCTTTATCGGTCAATTCTATAGAATTATTTTTTTCATCAATCACAAAATACAAAGCTTCATCGATCTTTGGCATTTCGCGATTATTATCCTGCATATAGAAATTTTCAGTTTTTTGTAATAACTGTTTGATTCCTTCCTGACTTAAAAACTTAATTAGAGCTTTGTTTTTTGGCAAACCTCTAAATACTCTTAACAAATGAAAACCGCCTTCTTTAGTATTTCCTTCAGCAATCATTTTTTTTGCATCGGCCAATACACCGGTTAAAAATGAGCGTTGTATATTGACTATACCATCTACTTTAGGCTTTAATTCATTAAATTCATGTCTGTCACCTTGAGGTGTAGCACCTGAAATAATCAATGGTGTACGGGCATCATCTACTAAAACAGAATCTACCTCATCAACAATAGCAAAATTGTGCGGACGTTGTACCAAATCTTTAGGTGAATGCGCCATATTATCACGCAAGTAATCAAAACCAAATTCGTTATTAGTACCGTATGTAATATCAGCATTATATGCTTTTCTACGGGCATCAGAATTGGGTTGGTGATAATCTATACAATCAATACTTAAGCCGTGGAATTCGAAGATAGGTCCCATCCAGGCAGCATCACGTTTTGCTAAATAATCATTTACGGTTACTACATGTACACCTTTTCCTGAAAGAGCGTTCAGGTATAATGGTAAGGTTGCCACTAGAGTTTTACCTTCACCCGTCATCATTTCCGCAATTTTACCTTGATGTAAAACTGAACCACCGATCAGTTGAACATCATAATGTACCATATCCCATGTAATAGGTTTTCCGGCAGCATCCCAAGAATTTTTCCAAATAGCAGTTTCACCTTCTAGAGTGATGTGTTCATTAGTAGCCGAAAGTTCTCTATCAAAAGGAGTCGCTTTTACTTTTAAAGAAGTATTGTTTGTAAAACGTTTACTAGTTTCTTTAACAACTGCAAAGGCTTCAGGCGAAATTTCATTTAAAACAGCTTCAGTAGTTGCATATATTTCATCTTTTAAGGAGTCAATTTCTTTGTAAATTTCTTCTTTACGGTCAATATGAGCAGTTTCAATCTCTTGATTCAGCTCAGTAATTTTATCTTCTAGTGACTCGGTTGCATCTGCTATTTTTTGTTTGAATTCAACCGTTTTACCTCTAAGTTGATCTATTGATAACTTTTCCATTTCATTATCAAAAGCTCTCACCTTATCAACGATTGGTTGTAATATTTTTAAGTCTTTTTTATTCTTATCACCTACAAAGACTTTAAGTACTGAATTTATAAAACTCATAAATTATATTTTTTATTCTGAACTTGTTTCAAAATCTGTTTAATATGACCTAAAACTTGTTTCAATGTCTGTTTGTTATATTTTTTTCTGATTCTTTTTTGGAATCTGTTTATTCAGTTGTAAATTATTTTCTCTAAACTTCCTGTACCATAATGATAGCTATAGCTGCGGATAAATGTTCAATAATTGGTTTAACTTAAATCCAAATTAATATTAAAATGAATCTTATAATAAGGCTTTTTTGAAGTACCAAAGATATTAATTATCTCTGTTTTTTAGCTGTTAAACTTATTATAAAAGACAAAAAAAAAGGTCTCATTGAGACCTTTATGATTTTTTAATATTCATCTTCATTCCAAAGGAAATCTTCATCCGTCGGATAATCAGGCCAAATCTCTTGAATAATTTCATATGAATCACCTTCATCTTCAATTGCTTGTAGATTTTCTACAACTTCGAGTGGAGCTCCAGTTCTAATTGCATAATCTACTAATTCATCTTTTGTTGCCGGCCAAGGCGCATCACTTAAATACGATGCTAATTCTAATGTCCAATACATAGCTTTTAATCTAATTTATACTTTTGCAAAAGTAATTTTTTTAAGTAAAAAAACAAGCTTTTTATGGATTATTTTCAATATGATAAAAGAACGTAATAAATTTATTTCTTTATAGCTAATTTTCTTTCTTAGCAATCCAAGCAATTTCTTTTGCTCTATTATCGATTGACAATTTTCGTGCCAACACAAAAAGGTAGTCAGATAGTCTATTTAAATATGTCAATATATATTCATTGATGGGTTCTAATTCATTTAATTGGACGGTTAAGCGTTCTGTCCGCCTACAAACACATCTAGCTATATGACAGAATGACACCGTTTGATGTCCACCCGGAAGAATGAAGTTTGTCATTTGAGGTAGAGATCTTTCCATTTGATCTATTTCATCTTCAAGAAATAGAATGTCATCATTAGATATTTTGTGAATATTCAATCGATCTTTTCCGCTTTTTAAAGTTTCCTTTTCGGGAGGTGTTGCCAACATTGCTCCAATAGTAAAGAGTTTGTTTTGTATATTTAGTAGGGCAGTAGTAGTTTTATTGTCAATGGGTTGATCCCTTACAAGTCCGATATGTGAATTTAATTCATCTATAGTACCATATGCTTCAATACGTAAATGATATTTAGGAACTCTAGTACCGCCAAACAGAGAAGTTTTTCCGGTATCTCCGGTTTTGGTATATATTTTCATGGTTGATTTTTATTCAAAGTTTAAAATTCAAGGGTTGAGTTCTAAATATTAAAAATACAACATTCTATTCAAAAACTAAAGAACTGGTTTTTAGAATTTGATAAGTGTAATTTAAACTTTATGTTCTAATCACAAAATGTTCTTTGACTTGTTCTTTTCTAAAAAATACAATTCCCCAAAAAAAAGTATCTACGGTTACAACTACTTTTGGATGATGCTTAATATATTGCCAGGCTTCTTTCATACCGTTACTCCAATAAATATCGTCAAATATAAAAACAGAATCATTATGAACATTTGAAAGACATCGTTCAAAATAACGAATGGTTGCCTCTTTTTGATGATTTCCATCAAAATAAATAAATCCAAAGGTATTTTGTTTTATAACTTCAGTTAATGTCGTATCAAAGTTTCCTGTAATTATATTGATATTATCTAAGTCAAATTTATTAAAATATTCTTGTGCAATATTTGCAGTAGATTCACAACCTTCAAGCGAGGTGACGTTGGTTGAAGGATTGGTACAACTCATCGCCGAAGTAGCTAAACCAACAGAAGTACCAATTTCTAAAACCTCTTTCGGATTAAAATAAGCAATAATCCTACCTAATAGTTGCGCTCTTTTTAAAGAAATACCTGCCTTTTTAGCAATTTTTGAAACTCTTCGTTTGCTCTTATGAAGTGATTTTGAACCTACTCCATAATCTTCTATAGAAATAATAGTTGTATTTTTTAGAAGAGATTTTCTATAACTTTCTATTTGTTTATACCATTCTTTCTTAGTTTTATCCTTAAAACATTGACTAACTAATCCATAAATGAATGGGGAATGAATTTCAGGCTGTAAGATTGATTTAACTAAAAATTTAATATAAGATTTGAGACGAAAAATCATATTCATTTTTTACAACTTCGAAAATAAGAATTATTATTATAATTATTGGCATTATTAATTGAGATTCGTCAGGAGAATCCAAAATGTAATTAGTACGTGACATGAATTAGTAAAAAGATATTATATTTACTTGGTATAAATAAAATATACTGATGATCATCGTGAACCTATTTCATATAATTTTATTAAGAAACTTCGAGTTGTTTATAGATATAAAATTAAAAAAAATATGTAGGTTTGCCATTAAGATAAAATTTAAATGATACGTAAGATTTTACTCATAATTACTATTACAATATTAATTACTTCATGTATACCTACTAAAGATCTAGTTTATTTTCAAGGAGACCCATCAACAAAAAACACTGTTCATAAAATATTGAATGAGCCTTATAGACTTCAGGCAAATGATATTTTAGATATTCGTATTAAAGCTGAAGATGAAAAATTGGTCTCATTGTTTAATCAATCTGTTCAACAAAATAATCAGTTGTCTGGTCAGATTAATGAAGACAATTTTTATTTTAATTCTTACACTATAGATAGGTCGGGTAATATAAGATTACCTTATGTAGGAGAATTAAATGTATTAGGATATACAGAAAAGGAAGTGAGAGAGAAGATTGAAAAACAATTAAGTGGTTTTTTTAAGGATATAAATGATATTTTTGTGACTGTTAAGCTCGCCGGAATACGTTTTACAGTGTTAGGAGAAGTGACCAATCCTGGCACATTAGTTTTATTTCAAAATCAGGTCAATATTGTTGAGGCTATTGCCAATGCAGGAGATATTACTTTAACAGGAAATAGAAGACGAGTAATAATAATGCGGAATAGTACTGAAGGCGCTAAGAAACTTAGAATTGATTTAACCGATGCATCGCTGTTTAATTCTGAGTCGTTTTACATTCAATCAAACGATATTGTTTACGTTGAGCCTTTAAAGCAAAAATCATGGGGGACAGGAGCTACCGGTGCACAAACTTTTTCTACATTAATTTCGGTGTTATCCTTAGTAACAACTACAATTCTTTTAGTTAGAAATTTATAACAATGAAACAGTTAGATAAATTTAATATTGATATTAATGAATTAAAATCTTTTGATATTAAAGAGTATGTGTTAAAAGTAATTTCACATTGGAAATTGTTTTTAGCAATGCTTATTATAGGACTGTTAGTAGCTTTTTATATTAACAAACGTGCACAAAGGGTCTATAGTTTAACAAGTGTCTTAACTGTTAAAGAAGAGCAAAACCCTTTATTTACTTCAAGCACTAATATCGCTTTTAATTGGGGCGGACCTAGTGATAAAGTAGAGACAATAATGACTATTCTAAAATCTAGAACCCATAACGAAAAGGTCGTAAGTAAGCTAAAATATTATATTGATTATTTACAAGAGGGTAGGTTTAGAAAAGTAGATGTATATGGTAAAGTACCCTTTGAACTGATATTAGACTCTTTAGGGTATCAAATCTTAAACACTCACATTAAATTAGAGTTTTTAGAAAATGAAGAGGTTCTCGTGTCGGTAGAATTTAAAGAAGATGATTTCAATCTAGTTAATTATCAAACAAATTCAACTAAAGATTATGAGACTGAGGATAAAACCTTTTCTAAAAAATTCAATGCTAACGAGAATATTGAAACCCCATTTAGTAAATTTAGAATTCAAAAGAAAATAGTAACTAATAATTTAGCAGGTGAAACCTTTTTTATAGTATTTAAAAGTTTTAATGGCACCGTTAAAACTTATCAAAACATCAGTACAAAGACACTTACAAAAGGAACCTCGCTTATTGAATTAGAATTAAAAGGGTCTAATAAAAAGAAAATTGAAAATTATTTGAACACAACAGTGCAGGTTTTGGATGAAGACCAAAAAGATCAAAAAATTCAATATGCCTTAAAAACTAAAAAATATATTGATACTGTTTTTGATTTTGCTTCAAATAATTTAAAGACTATAGAAAAAGACCTAGGTAATTATAAGCAAAAAAATAGGGTATATGATCTAAGTGTTGAAGGTGAAGCGCTTTTTGGACAAGTTACTGAATTAGATTTGCAACAACAGCAAGTAACAGATAGACTACAATATTATAACAATCTTGAAAGTTATATACTTTCTAATAAAGAAATTGATAATGATGTGCCTGCTCCTGTAAATGTGACAATTGAAGATCCAAATATCACTAAAAACATAGTGGAATTAGTTGAGCTATCTAAACAAAAAAAGAGCTTAGAAAAAACAGTTACTCCTAATTATCCGCCATTAAAAAAAGTAAATGATAAAATTAATATTACAAGAGATGTTGTGTTAGAAAACATAATGAATTTAAAAAAAGCTACACAAATTAATTTAACAAATATTAGAAGAAGGTTGGGTACTTATAATTCAAGATTAAATACCTTACCCAAAAAAGAACAAGGTTTAGTTAAGTTTCAACGTGATTATAATTTGACTGCGGCTAATTATGAATATTTAAAACAAAAACAATACGAAGCAGGAACGGCTATTGCGGCAAATGTTTCTGATATTAAAATATTAGATAAAGCAAAAGATGTAGGGCAACCACCTATTAGTCCTAAACCATTATTTAATTATTTGATTGCAACGATGCTAAGTTTTGGACTTCCTTTTTTGTTTATTATTGTAAAAGAAGCATTAAATAACAAAATAGCTACTATTGAAGAAATTGAGAAATTATATGAAATTCCTGTATTAGGAGTTGTAGGCAGAGGTAATATAGATAGTTATTTAGCCGTTTTTAATAAACCTAAATCATCAATGGCTGAATCTTTTAGAGCTTTGCGATCTAATATTCAATTTTTATTTAAAAAAGGAGGAGGTTCAAAAACAATAGTGATTACATCATCTGTTAGTGGAGAAGGTAAAACTTTATGTTCTATCAATATGGCATCTGTTTTTGCTATGAGTGATAAAAAAACTATTTTATTAGGATTAGATTTAAGAAAGCCTAAATTACATGATGATTTTGATGTTAGTAATGAGGTAGGTGTTGTAAACTATTTGATTGGGCAAAATGAGTTAGAAAATATTATTCAACAAACCAAAATACCAAATTTAGACATTATTACTTCTGGTCCAATACCGCCAAATCCTTCAGAGTTGCTATTAAATGAACAAACAAGTAAGATGATGGAGTCTTTAAAAAATAATTATGATTATATAATTATTGATACCCCTCCAGTTGGCTTGGTGGCAGATGCCATAGAATTATTTAAATATGCAGATGCAATTATGTACATCATCAGACAAAATTATACACAACGTGGTATGCCTAAAATGATTGACGAAAAGTATAAAAATGATGAAGTAAAAAATATCAGTTATGTTTTAAATGACTTTTCGATTAAAGATAGTTACGGTTACGGTTATGGTTACGGTTATGGTTATGGAGGCTATGGATATGGTAAATATGGGAATGGTTACCATCAAAACGAAAAAAAGCAATCTTGGTTTAAAAATTTGTTTAAATAAATACGAACTATATGCTTAGCAAAAAGCAACAAATAGTGAAACGTATATTTGACCTTATTTTTTCCTTTATTGGGATTGTAATTTGCCTTCTTCCCATTTTAATTTTGATATTAATTGCAACAATTTCTACTAAAAAATTCGGATTTTTTTCTCAAAAAAGAGTAGGCCAATATGCTAAAATATTTACTATGTATAAAATTAGGACTATGCGGTTTCATGGTGACGAAAATTTTATCACAGTTGTAGATGACCCGAGAATAACTTTTGTTGGTAAATTCCTTAGAGCGTATAAATTAGATGAGATTCCACAGTTGTTCAATGTATTGGTCGGTAATATGAGTTTTGTAGGTCCAAGACCAGATGTAATTGGTTATGCAGATAGATTAGAAGGAGAAAGCCGTATTATTTTGTTTGTAAAACCAGGCATTACAGGTCCGGCAACATTAAAATATAAAAATGAAGAAACGCTATTAGCACAACAAATAAACCCTAAAGAATATAATGACACTATTATTTGGGAGGAAAAAGTAAAAATTAATAAAGAGTATATAAAAAACTGGTCGTTTTTAGGAGATTTAAATTACATCTTTAAAACAATTTTTTCTTAGATTTGCAAATTGAAAAATGAAAGAAAAATGAAACGAAT
>Ga0209633_10003655_pt1 | contig 14137 bp, 7 predicted proteins | sample Cruoilmetagenom1_FD_187290 | JGI IMG/M metagenome (GOLD analysis project Ga0209633, IMG submission 187290) | Oil polluted marine microbial communities from Coal Oil Point, Santa Barbara, California, USA - Sample 1 (SPAdes) (version 2) | ecosystem: Environmental > Aquatic > Marine > Oil seeps ... | reverse complement strand
TTAATTCTCATAATTTTGGCAAAGTAAAATCGACTAAAGCATTTATTCCATAGAGATTGATCCATTTGGAAGAATTTAAAACAAGAAGTGAAGCAAGAACAAGAGAGAAATACTTAAAGTCTGCATCGGGTAGAATATGGCGTAAAAATAATTTGGGGTTATAGCTCAGTTGGCTAGAGTGCTTGACTGGCAGTCAAGAGGTCCGGGGTTCGAATCCCCGTAGCTCCACAAATGAATCATTTATTATAAAAAAGCGAGCTAAAAAAAGCTTGCTTTTTTGTATTTGAAAAGGATACAAAAGAAAATCGTATTGACAATCGAACAAGGTAATAGGAATGATTTTCTAAAGGAAAATACTTGATCATGAAAAATATCAATCCTTAAATAACAAACATCCTTTAAAGTAACCCATAAAAAAACCTCAACGAAAGTTGAGGTTTTTAGTGTTATTAATTACAAAATATTATTGATCCCACCAAACTGGTTCAATAGGTGATTTTTGATTTGCAATAACATTACTTTCATTTCTATTTAACTCTGAAGTAGGGTAAATAGCTCTTCTAAACCATTGCCCAAAAAATTCACTATCATCAGAATCTTCTTCTTCTCTTATCTTCAAACCTTCAAAAACATTATCAGAAAAATCATATCTTCTATAATCAACAAAAGTTTCAGGATTTAAGAAATTATGAATATATTTTTCTTTCATAATATGATTTAACATCAAGTTTTCTTCACCAACATCAATTGAAGAATCACTAAGATAAGCAGATCCATCAACTCCATACATGCTCATACTAGCTCTTATTCCTTCCATATAAGCCATGTAAGCATCACCAGTAGAACCTACACTAGTTTCATTTCCGTCATTTGCTAAAAAAGCAGCTTCGGCTTTTATAAACATAGCTTCAGCATATGTAATCAAAGACAATGGAGAATCAATACTAGTATAATAACCATCTGTTTTAAAGAAAGTATTTGCAGGTAAGAAAGTATCTGGCATTTCTTCATCTTCAATAGGTGATTTTCCACCACCACCACTTACAAAACCTAACCAATCTTCATCTTCATCTGGCTTTTCTGCCATTAAAGGTAATCTTGGATCTATGGTTCTAACATAGGTTGTATCATTGTTCACGGGATCAAATGGAGTAATATTATTTGTTATAATAGTATCTGAGTTTTTATTATCAAAAGGATAATATTCACCATTCATAGAACTAACCAATTGGCTTGCTATATCTCTATGAAAATTCCCAGTAGTTCTTGCTAAAACTTCGCTTGAATACCAAGGGTTGATATTTTTATCATCATAATACATTTGAAAATTATCAGCATTTGAAATGAAACCATTTTCAATACTAGCTAAAGCAGCAGACCCTGATGCCGCTAAACCATTAATATTAATTAAATGTAATTGAAAACGGGCCTTAATTGTATATGCTGCTCTTAACCATTTTTCTGTATCTCCTCCATAAATTAAATCATCTCTACCTAACGAAATACCAGAATCATCAGTAGCTTGTAATGCCGCTATTGCACTATCTAATAATAAAAACACCTCATTATAAATGGATTCTTGAGAATCAAAAGTAGGAAATAAATTTTCTTGCCCTTGAGTTGCATCTTTATAAGGAATATTATCCCAAGTATCAGCCGCAATACCAATATTAATTGCAGTTAATATATCTGCAACAGCACCATAGTGTATCGCTCCTTCTGCAGTTGCTTTTTCTTTTATTACCTTAATATTAGGTAAAATATATAAGTATACTTGCGACCACAAACCACTAGCTTCAGTTTGTCCTGCTGCACCACCACCTTGACTCACAAAGTTTTGAACATAGTTACCAAAGGTTAATTCCGCAGAACGTTGCCCTTCAAGAGTGCTATGAATTACTGGAGCCATTAAATCACTCATTCTTAATTGTTCAGGCTGAGCTGTACCAGAAGGAGTATTTACGTCAAAATAGTCATCACTACATGCTGTAATTCCAACTGCTAGTAATACTATTAATAATGTTTTTGTTATAAATTTTTTCATCATTTTCTATTTTTTAAAATCCAAATTTAACTCCAATTGAATAACTTTCACTTAATGGAGTATTTAATCCTGTAAAGCCATATACATTACTACCAGCACTGTATTGATTTCCTTCTGGATCATACCCTTCAAATGGTGTCCATAATAGAATATTATGTGCGCTAGCAGAAATGGAAAAATTATCCATATGTAATTTATCCATAAAATTACCTCTAAAATTATAGGTTAAACCTATATTCCTGATTTTTACCCAAGATGCATCTTGAATTAAAATCTCAGAGGCTCTGTTATAACGAGTAGAACTTCTATAATAACTATTTGCATCAATTAAGGTTTCTTGCGTATTTGTAACAAATCCACCATTACCATCATCCATAACTCCATCAAGAACTTTATAATCATCTCTAAATTCAGTTGATAATGGATTTCCATTTCTTATTGAGTTTCTCAATCCAGAATCATAAAGATCTCCACCTTCTTTCCATTCAACTAAGAAATTAAAACCTAAATTTTTGAAAGATAAATTACTACCTATAGATGCAATAAAATCAGGAAAAGCATTACCTACAATAACTCTTTCGGTAAAATCAACTCTTGGTTTACCATCATCACCTATATAACGTTCACCATTTTCATATCGCCATTTCCATCCGTAAAGAGTTCCCATTTTATCTCCTTCTCTAACCTCGGAGGTTACACCTGGAAAACCACTAGATACAAATACTACTGCTTCAATATCTTCAGGTAAAGCCAAAACTTTACCTTCGCTAGTTGACCAGTTTAAGAACATTTCCCATGTAAAATCTTCATTTTTGATAATATCTCCACTTACTAATAATTCATGACCAAAGGTTTCAAAATCTCCAGCGTTACGAGTAATTCTGGATAACCCAGAAGAATAAGCCGTACCTACACCAAAAATTTGATCTTTAACTCTAGTTTTATAATAAGCATAATCAAATCGTAATCTATTTTTAAAGAAACGTAAATCTGCTCCTACTTCAAACGATTGATTTTTTTCAGGAATCATGGCTTCATCTCCAAGGGCTGTACTTGATCTATAACCACCAGCACCACCAAATGGGAAATCACCATCTGCAACAAAATAGTGTCCAACTTGACCAAAACCAGGCCCTTTACCAACTTCAGCCCATGATGCTCTAAGTTTACCATAAGTAAAGAAATCATTTTCACCAAATAAACTATGTACATCATATGCTAAACTAACAGAAGGATAAAAGAACGATCTGTTTTCTTTAGGCAAAGTTGAAATCCAGTCATTTCTACCCGTTACAGTTAAAAACAAAGTGTTTTTATATGCCATTTTAAGCTCACCAAAAACACCAACATTTCTTAACTGAACAACACTGTTACCTGCAAATGTATTTATCGTATTAGCAAGTTCGTTGATACCAGGTACATTTAAAGTTTCACCTCTAATAAAAGAATAATCTCTTTTAGAATCAGAAACCTGATGCCCTAAAGTTAAAGTAGTATTAAAATCTTCACTCCAATCTTTAGTTAATGTAACTAAAAAGTTTGATTCTAAACCTAAAAAGTTAATATCTTGTTCAACAATAAATCCGCCTACTTGTGTACCTGTATCTAAATCTGGTGGCACAAAACGATTTCTTTGGTCAGAAAAATTATCAACTTGTGCAGCATATACAATATTAATCCATTCTTTAGGCGACCAATTGAAAGTTGCATTTCCTATCCAGCGATTAACATCATCTGTTAAATTACTTGTTTCTAAGAAATATCTTGGATTATCAATAATTCCTTTAGAATAATTTCTTTGTGTTCCGTCAGCATTTTGCCAATCATTAATATCATAAGTAGATGACCAGTAAGATAATGAACTCATCACAGATTTGTCACCACCATTAGACCTTGATCCACCAGAATTGGTATAAGAAATAGAAGTACTTATTTTGAACTTATCTGTTACTTGATACCCTCCATTAAATCTTATTGTAGTTTTATCATAATGCGTATTTGGCATGATACCAGTTTCATTACTATTTCCAACTGAGAAAAAGTAATCAATTTTTTCACTAGCACCTGCTATGTTAAAATTTAATTGAGTATTGATACCTGTTCGAAAAAGATCGTAAGGACTATAAAATCGGTCATTTGTTAAATCAACAACTGTACCATCACTTTGGGTAAATTCGTCATCTGTAAAAGGTACGCCCCAAGAATAAAAAGCAAATCCATAGTCGTCATAACCGTCTTCTTCATTAGGATTTGAAACCGCGCCCGGTCTTCTAGAAGTACGATGACCTTCACGATATGTTTTTTGTAGATCAGGAGTAGTTTTGACATTTCTAATAGTTGTTGAAGCGGAAATGCCTATTTTAGCTTTCCCTTGCTTTCCTTTTTTAGTAGTTATCACAATGGCACCATTTGCAGCACGTACTCCATATAATGCTGTTGCGGCAGCACCTTTTAAAACATTATAACTTTCTATATCTTCTGGGTTGATATCTGAAGCTCTATTCGTAAAAGAGAATTGTTCAGAACTACTTGGTGAATTAGATCCTGCACTTGGCAATACACTTCCTGAGAATGTATCATTATTCATTGCCAAACCATCTATTATAATTAAAGGTTGATTATTTCTTTCAGGATTTACCGATGTAACCCCTCTAATTAGAATATCAACACCTCCTCCAGCAGACCCTGAAGTATTATTAATTTGTAAACCAGCTACACGTCCTTGCAACGCACTTATTGCACTAGTTTGACCAGCAAGATCTAGATCTTCTGTTTTTACTTGAGTAACAGAATAACCTAATTCTCGAGTTTCTTTTTTAATACCAAAGGCAGTAACAACTACCTCGTCTAGTTCGTTTGAGTCTTCTTCAAGAGATACATTAAGTGTAGAACCTGTTACAGTAACTTCTTGATTAGCAAATCCGATAAATGAAAATACTAAAACATCGCCTTGAGAAGCGTTTATTTCATAATTTCCATCAAAATCGGATGCTGTTCCGTCGTTAGTTCCTTTAACTTGTATATTTACTCCGGGTAATGCGGCGCCGGAAGCATCCGTTACCGTACCAGTAATTGTACCCGTTTGGGCAAACAATATTTGGCTTGCAGAAATAAAAAATACCAGTAGAGAGAACATGTACTTTTTTCTCATAATCTGATTAAATTTAAGTTAATATTTTTTTTTGGGTTAATAATACCGCTAATGTAAATAAAAAAACGCAAAAAAACGCGTATAAAAACGCAAATAATTAAAAAAAACATAGTTTCATTTTTTTTAAAATGCAGTTTTAAGTATTATAAACTTAACTTAAATAAATAATTAACCAATATTTAATGAGATAAATGATGTTAATATAAAAATGGAATTTTAAGAATTTGTAGAGAGATATGTCGAGTTAAATATAAAATTTTATAGATCAAATTTAAATTTTACACCAGCAAAAAATTGGAAGCCCTGAACTTTAAAATTTGTGTATTCTTGGTAATTATCGCTTAAAATATTATTAAAGTTTACAAAAACAGAATACTTATCATTGATATTATAAAGTCCGTTTAGATTTAAATCGAAATAGGCATCATTTGTAATTCTTGTCGTGCTTGAAGGAATTATAGTTAAATCATCTTTTCTTTCACTAGCAAAAAATAAATCAGCTCCAGCGTTCCATTTCTTATGCGTATAAAGCGCTAGAAGAGTTGCTTTTATTAGTGGTAAGTTCCATGCTTCAGCTTGAGTATCTAAATTATAGGAATTAAATTCAAAATTTCCACCAAATTTAAATGCTTTACTCCAATCAAATATGATTTCACCTGTAACATTTATAGTAGTCACATCATCATAAATAACATCAAAAGAATTTCCGGCCTGATAACCTTTTTCAACAATGGTTTTCCCATCCGTTAATGAAGGGTTTAATTTATATAAAGGTTTATCTATTTCATTACCATAGGCAGCTTTAATGTTAAATCTCAAATTTGAATTAAGCAACCCTTTAATACCTACGTAACCATTATATTGCTGGCTTGTTCTTTGAATGTCTATAGTTGGGGATACAAAAGGATTTTCGTTCACAAAGTTTTTATATGAATTTTGCTGTAAATCTCCTACAATTCCTGCATAGGCGATTAAAACATCATTACTTATATTATAGGAAGCAGTAACATTTGGATACGCATAAAACTTACTACCTTCATCTATGTTGGTTATACTATAATATAAATTGGCACCTAAGTTTAAGGTAAGATTTTCTCTTAAAATCTCAAAATTTGGACTAAATCCAATATTAAAATAGGTATATTCAATATCGTTTGTTTGGAAATAATTATTATCAAACATACCGTTTATGAATTCTAAACTCATATTGGTGTACATTATTTCTCTACCAATTGGAAAATCAACTACACCATTTATATAACCGTAGTTTTCTAAACTTTTGAATTTATCTGTTAATCTACTAATTTTTACTTCACCGCTATGTACTAGGGCATCAAAGAAATCTATTTCACCACCAAAATATACCTCACTATACGTTTGCTTTTCTTGTATTGATTTTAAAGAATTATTAGTAAAATTAATATCTTCAGACAATCCATACCAATTGGTTGACAAAAAATTATATCCAACATCTGCTCTCCATTCAAAATATCGTTCGGTTTGTTTATAAAATAAATCTACATTAATATTTCTAAAATCATCATCAAGTTTTACTCCGTCAATACCACCACCTGAAGAATGGTATTTTAAAAACCCACCAAAGTCATTATAGTTTGAAGTGTTATAATGTGCAAATAATTCGGCTATTGGAGTTTTGTAATTTCCATAACCTAAAGTGGCATAGTTTTTATAAAATTTTTCTTTAGGAGGTCTTTGTATGGATTTAGCTTTTCCCTTTGCAGGAGTAAAAGTAGAGGCAACCGGAATAGAATTTATCGTATAATCCATCTTTTTTTTAGTAGTTATATCTACAGAATCAATTTGTGGATTTACATTAATTTTATTTGCGTCTGATACTGTTGGAGAAAATGGTTTTACAACCGTTATTTCTTCTGTATCAATCTTTTCTTTTTTCTTTTTTTGAGAAAAAAGTATTCCTGTAAATAATAAGAACAACAATATAATAAAATGTTTTTGCATCTTTTATAACTTACTTTTACGGTTGATTATCAATTATAACAGAAGAATTTGTTTTTGCTTCTTTTGCCTTAATAATTTTTAATTCTTTTTTAGCATCGTCAACAATATCTTGATATGCTGAAAATTTTGTAATTACACTTTCTAAAATATATGTTGCTTGATAGGCATCTTCTAGTTGATAAAAATTCTTAGCCATTATAATCAAACCTTTACCTCCCCAATATTCATATTGAGATAGATCAGAGGCTAATTTTTGTACTGAAATATTAGAGTTTTTATAATTTCCTTCATCATTTTTAAAAAAAGCATCGTAATAAATTGCCTCGGCTTTTAATTCGCCTGATGCAGTTTTTTCTACTTTTTTAAAATATTCTTGAGCCTTATAAAAATCACCTGTTTCAAAAGCCGATCGGGCAATAATAATTTCAGCGTCGGATTTAATTTTGTCATCTATCTTTTCATTATTTAAAACAATTTCAGCATAAGAAACAGCATCATCATAATTTTTTAGAGCGTAGTTTCCTTTCATTAAATTGTTTTGGGCAAAAGTGATATTTTGTTTTGATTGCGCTTCCAGTTCAATTTGGTTTAATAGGGGAATAGATTTTTCCCAATCGTCATTTTCTAGATAATAATGAGCCACTTTTATCAAAGATTTTTCGGTATATTCATTTCTATTGGTATCAAGTATATATTGATAATGCTCTAGAGATTTTTTATTTTGATTGCTATTTGAATATAATTCCGCTAGATAAAAATTAGAAGTTAACACATTTGAACCATTAGGGAATCGATCTAAATATTTTTTAAATGCATCAATTGCTTTTTTATTTTGATTTGTTAAATACAATTGTTCAGCTGAACTAAACATTGTATTGTCTAATTCATTATCAGAAATAGTAACATAATCTAGATTTTTAACTAATGCTTCAAACTCATCGACTTTACCTAGATCAATATAAATTTGTTTAGCATTTGCAACAGCTTCTTTAGCTTCTTCGGTTGCAGGAAAATCTCTAATTACAGTTTTGTATTTACTTAATGCTTTTTCGTTTTGATTTGTATTATAATAAACAAGGCCTTGTTTTAATAGTGATTTTGGCACTAACGAACTCATTTTGTAGTTGTTAATTACTTGATCATATGCATTTAAGGCATCATCTGTTTTATTGTTTCTTACATAAGAATTACCTAGTTCGTAAAACGCATCATCACGTAAAGTGGATTTTAAATTTACTTCTGTAAATTTTTGGAGTGAATTAATTTTATTATCCATTTCTCCCATAAAACCTTGACACATTGCTATTTGATACTGTGCATAATCGACGTCACCATCATTTGCTTCAATAACTTTTTCATAAGGAGGAATTGCTTTGTAGTAATTACTCAAAGCAAAAAAGCAATCACCAAGTCTTATATAACTATCAGCTAATTGTTGTTGATTTGTTGTGTTACCCTCAATAAACTCATTAAAAGAACCGCCAGCTTTATTATAATCTTTTAACTTAAAATATGTATACGCAGTATTATATTTAATAAGATCGAATTCACTTACTTGATTTACACTTGGTACTTCGGAAAAATCATTAAAACCAATTATAGCATCATCAAAATTATTCAATCTATAATTAGATTCAGCCTTCCAAAACATTGCTTTCGCTTTGTATTTATCATCTACGGCCGAACTTAATGATAAGTCAAACTTACTTATAGCATCCTTATACGATTCATCATTAAATAATTGAATTCCATATAAATAAGCAACCTTTTGGTAGGTTACATTTTTTTTAATTTTCTCGTTATTATTAAGATATTCCAGCGCACCTTTATAGTCTTTACTTGTTATAAAGGCACTTATTAACATCTCATTTATATCGTCTTTATTAACATCATCTGGATAAGCATTGATATATTCTTGAATAACGTTGGAAGAACTTTTATAAGGATTTCCAATTTCATAGCTCAATTTGGCATAGTTTAACCATGCGTCTTTTTTTATGTTAGCATCAAAATCCATTTGCTTGGTGTTCCTAAACGCATTCAATGCCTCTTGTTTTTTATCACTTTGTAAATAACATTCTGCTAAATGAAAATAGGCATTTTGAGACACGGCATTATTTCCGTCAATAATTTTAGTAAACCATAACATGGCATTTTCATAATCTTTTTGTTGGTAATAAGCATAACCAAGTTGGTAATAATCGGTATTGTTCCATTTGCCTTTTTTGCCTTTATAATTTGTTAGATAAGGCACTGATTTTTCGAATTCATTTAGGTTAAAATAGCTTTCGCCAATTATTTTTGATAATTCAGATTTTTGAATTCCATTTGATTTTTCATGAAGTGGAACAGCCAAATCAATTGCTTCTTGAAATTTTCCTGTTTTGAATTTTATATTGGCCATATAATAAGGAATGTCATCATCAAACTTTTTATCATCTGCAACCTGATTTAAATACTTGTCGGCTTCAGAAAAATCGTCATCCTTATATGCCATATAACCGTAATAGTATTTGGCTTGAGCGCCATAAGTGGGAGAATCTAACAATTGAGAAAAGTATTTTTTTGAATTAGAGAAACTACCAACAGCAAAAAAGCTATACGCTTTTTTAAAAGCGAACTCTTCTTTATCAAACGATCTTAAATTGGAATCGTCTACTCTTGAAAACCATTTTAAGGCGTAGGCATATCTTCCATTATTGAAATAGTATTCGCCAACTTCTAAATATGCATTATTTCGTTTGGTACTTGTTGGGTATTTTTCAAAGAACTCTTTCATTAATTCATCAGCATCTTGTTGGCCAAGTCTGATTGCACAAAAGGCTTCGTAATAATGGCATCTAGCTTTTAATTCGGAGGCATCATCAAAGTTATCTTTTACTTTTTCAAATAATATTTGTGCAGCATCATAATCTTTATTTTGATAAAGATTTATAGCATGGTTATATTCGACCAACTCATTAGTATAAATTTTTGATTGTTGACCAAAACTTATATAAAAAGTTAGGATAAAAAACGCTAAAAATAGCTTATGTGCTTTCATTTAAAATAACAAGTTGTTTAAAAAGCAAAAATAATAATATACACTATTAGCTAACGTAATAATAATAAGAAATTGTAAAAATGTTTATTAGTTGGTCATTTTGTTGAAAAGTTTGTTTTTAGATTCATAATAATTTTGATGCGGTCATGTCTTATTTTTATTATTCATCAAGTAGCTCTTTCATCAATTGATTAAACTCATCTACAAATTCTTCATAGTAAATACCAGTTGCTGGACCAGAAAACCCAGTATGAATTCTTCTAACCGTTCCTTTTTTATCAATAATTATAGAAGTTGGAAAAGAAATAATTTTATTTATCATTGGTAGTGATTCTGAAGCAGATTTTGTGGTTGAAGTTCCAGCTATAACAAAATCATAATCCACACTTAACTTATCTTTCATAGTTTGAACACGACTTTTGGCATATTCAAAATCGGGCTTTACCTCATATGCCAAACCTATAATTTCAACATCTTTATTATTATTTTTTTTATACCAATCGGCGTAAAATTTTGTTTCATCCATACAATTTGGGCACCATGTTCCTAGAATCTGTAAAACAATTACTTTATTTTGATATTTTTCATCATTCAAAGAAACGGGGTTTCCATCAAGTCCAGGAAAAGAAAAATCAATTTTTTCATGACCTTCTTTTAAAAATGTAAGTTCGTTTGCATTGGGTAGTTTTGCATTTTCATTTTTTTTGGAAACAAAAGTTTTATAACCTGTTTTACCAGACCAATATTCACCTTTAATTAGGGTGTCATTTTCTTTTTTTGCACTGAATTTAAAAATATGGTTACCATCAAAAGTATATAAATACATGCTATCATTTTTAGTATAGCCATCTAAAAATCTATAGTCTCCTGTTTTGGTTAAGAAAGTTCCTTTTAGCTTACTTTGTTCCTTTTTGAATATTCCAATTGCATTTGTTTTTTTTCCTTCATTATCCGTAAATACAGTTTCCCATGTGCCATTAAAAACATTTGTGCTATTTAAATTATCAAATCTATTCTCTTTACCATAAACAGCTTTAAAAGGCAGAATATAATCTTTGGCATAATTTTTAGTATAGGTACCGGTTAAAATGGAATCTTTTAGTTTTGCTTTAATAGAAATATCAAATATGTGCATATCAAAAAACAAAGAATCACCTAGAAGCTTTACTTCATCAATTTCTAATACCTCATCACCATTTATTAGATTTATATTAAAGCTTTCATTGTTTTTTAAAATTTCAAAATTAAAAGGAATACGATTATTTTGAGCGATTAATTCTCCTCTCCAGATTCCAGTTTTCAAATTAGTTTCTTGCTTTTCTTTTCCGCAAGAAATCACATTTATAATTACGAGTAAATAAATTATTTTTTTTATGATATGCATCTTTTTTAATTTCTTACTAACTTATAGACTTTATTCGAAACTTTTTGATTTTTTCCAATTCCCCCAATAATATATTTAACAGAGTCGTTAATATTGGCAATTCCTCTCAAATCCATAGGGATATTTTTATTAATATCTAAATTAAACCGATTTTCAGATAATTGTAATATTCTATTATTCGGGTTTACACCACCTGATTTATCATAAGCAATTCCATTATAATTATATGTTTTCGAGCTTCCTCCAATCCAAATTGGTTTATTGTCATGAATAGTAGACGCCATTCGATAACCATTTTTTAAAGAATCAATTATTTGATATGTCCACGAGATTTGAGATGGTTGTTTATGGTTTATAATTCCTTTTCTTAAATAATTTTGTATTGGATAATTTTCACCCATGGAAGCTCCTCCAAAATAATAAATTGTATCGCCAATTATTGATCCTGAAGCACCAAAAGATTTGTAAATATGGTTATTCGGAACTGAAGTTCCTTTTATCCAAAGATTCTTTTTGGGATTATATATCTGAACATTTGGTACATTTTCTTTATCACTCCAACCGGTAATGATGTATATGAGTTTATTTCTCCAAACTACTTGTACGTGGTCATCAATAGGAATTGGAATTGGAGCGGCATCTTCAAAAAACAAATTATTTTTAATATCAAATCTATGTACCTTGTTGGATGATTTTTCGCTTCCGTCATCAAAAACATGGTAACCTCCTATAATGTATATAGTATCATTTATTCTACTTGCTGCATTAGCAATTTTACCAAGAGTATCCGGTAAAGGTTGAATTTCCTCCCAATTATTTTCTGATAAATTATACTTAAAAGAACGTTGGTGAATTCCTGAATACAACAATGTAGAATCTAAGCCGCCAAAAGAGTACAAATAAGGTTTATCATTAATAAAGCCTTCACTAACTGCTTGATTAGTTGTTTTAGCCGGCATGTGTCGAACTTCCTTAACGTTCCATTTGTTTTGAATTTCACTTTTATTGACGCACCCATGTGAAACAAAAATCGCAAATAGAAGAAGAAAAATTTTATTCATAATTTTTCAAATATACCAATCTTTATAATACTTATTTTTTAAATTATCTTTGTTCAATTTGTTTAATAAAATTTAAACAGTAAGTTTGTGTTAACAATAAACATAACAATTTTTTAGAATGCTTCAATTAATAGATGCCTCGATTTTTCAAAGGGAGAATTTAATTTTATCCAATGTAACTTTAAATATTAAAAAAGGGGACTTTAACTATATTATTGGTAAAACAGGTAGTGGGAAAAGTAGTTTAATGAAAACTCTTTATGGGGATTTACCTTTGCAACAAGGAGAAGGGTCTATTGTAAGTTTTGATTTAAATAAATTAAAAGAGAAAGAGATTCCGTTTTTAAGAAGAAAAATTGGAATTGTATTTCAAGATTTTAAATTGTTAAATGACAGAACGGTTTTTGATAATTTACTTTTTGTTTTAAAAGCAACAGGCTGGAAGGGTAAAAACCAGATGGAAGCCAAGATTAATGATGTTTTAGAAAAGGTTGATATGAAAACAAAAGGATTTAAAATGCCGTATCAACTATCTGGTGGCGAACAACAACGAATAGCTATTGCCAGAGCTCTATTAAATAATCCTGAAATGATATTAGCAGATGAACCAACAGGTAATTTAGACCCTAAAACTTCAATAGAGATTATGAATGTTTTAGAAGACATCAATAAAACAGGAATAACAATTTTAATGGCTACACATGACTATGCATTAATTTTAAAGTTTCCTCATAAGACTATTAAATGCGAAGGGAACAAAGTCTTTGAAGTTGTTTAATGCTTTCAATTTTAATTCCGACATATAATTATAATATTGTCCCACTTGTAAAAGCACTTTATAAACAAATAGTAGAGGAAAATATTTTATTTGAAATTATATGTTTCGATAACGGTTCGAAATCAATTTTAAATAATGATAATGAAGAGTTAAATAGCATGAATCATTGTTATTTTACTTCATTAGAAAAAGATGTTGGCAGAAGCAAAATTAGAAATCTATTAGCAGAGAAATCTAAATATGATTGGTTACTTTTTTTAGATGCGGATGTATTACCAATTGATAAGTTTTTTATTAGAAATTATTTATCATCAATTGATTTAAAACAAAATGTTTATTATGGAGGATTAAAATATGACGATATAAAACCTTCTAAGAATAAATTATTGCGTTGGGTTTATGGCAAAAGTAGAGAAGAAATACCCATAGAAAAGAGAACTTTAAATCCGAATAAGTATTTTTCTTCTGCGAATTTCTTAATCAAGAAAAAGATTTTTAGGTCTTTTAATTTTGATGAAAACCTCACTAAGTATGGTCATGAAGACACGTTATTAGCCCTTGAACTAGTTCGAAATGGAATTGAAATAACGCAGGTATATAATCCAGTTTATCATTTAGGATTGGATGAAAATAAGGTGTTTTTACAAAAAACAAGAGCTGCTGTAGAGAATCTATTAAAACTTAATGAACAAAATA
>Ga0209633_10003653_pt1 | contig 14139 bp, 25 predicted proteins | sample Cruoilmetagenom1_FD_187290 | JGI IMG/M metagenome (GOLD analysis project Ga0209633, IMG submission 187290) | Oil polluted marine microbial communities from Coal Oil Point, Santa Barbara, California, USA - Sample 1 (SPAdes) (version 2) | ecosystem: Environmental > Aquatic > Marine > Oil seeps ... | reverse complement strand
CATGGTGTTTCTATAAAAGATCGAAGAGCTTTATCTACTAATAAGTTTATTAGGTACTTTTTAAATATGACAGCAGTAAAAGCATTAGCTTTAAAACCTATTATAGCTTCAGGTAATGCTATAAATAGTATCTCTAGTGTGTATATAATGGCCTCTGGTGAATCAAAATATAATAAAAAACAAGTTAATCAAACTATAAAACAACTTCTTAAAGGTGATAAGAAAATGCTTGGTATGGTACATTATGTGGAGCCTTCCTCAAGGAATATCACTAAAGAGAAAGCCAATAAAATATCAGCTAATTTTTTAGATAGATTATTAACTATGGATAATTTATTTTTCATGCATAAAAAACCTGATGATTTTACTGACAATATTATAATGGGAGCAATGGCAAATAATTATGGATTGGATGCTAATGGAAAGTTAGTTAATATTAAATTAGCAGAGAATGGAAAGTCTATATGGGATTTAGCCGAAATAGATGAAAATGGAGATTTTTCAATAAAAGGTTTAGAAAAAGATAGTGAGGCTTTTATTAAATTTAGGGAGAGAGTTAAAAAAGAAGCTACTAGGATAAAAGGTTCTATTCCTTCAGAAGCTCAAAATTTATTAGGTACTAATATTTATTTAGCAGCAGCTTCTCAATTTAGAAATTGGATAAAAGGTACTGCAGAAGCTAGATTGAATAAAGTTCATTATAATGAAACTTTCGGAGAAGTAGACGGTGGTAGAATGACTGTTGCTTATCAACAATTAGCAACTAAAAGTGATATTTTAGGAAAATTAGCTAATTTAGGTCGCTTTGGTGCTGAAATAACTAGAATGGGTATACCATTTGGCTTTGGTAATAAAATAGGGTCTATGTTTAGATCTGAAACTTTAAATGATAATGCTGTAACGCATTATTATAATACTTATTTAAAAGAAAATAATTTTACAAAAGAAGATATTACTAAAGAGGAATATATTGATTTTACAATATCTAAAATAAAAGAACTAGCTAAAGAGGTTTCTATTATTTTAAGATTGTTAGGTTTATCAGCATTAGTATTAGGAGGTGTACCTGATGATAAAGAAGATCCAGAGTATCTAATAATGCGAAATGCTGCTAAAATAATGATGAGAGGTTATCTTGAAATGGGTTTTTGGACAGACCCTAATTCAACATTAGGTATTTTAAATAATCCTATTCCTTCTTTGAGAACTATTGAGGATTTAGTTAAAGTTGTTAGTAATACAATAGATGTTACAACTGATATTCTTTTTCAGAAAAAAAATGATCCTTATAGAGCTGTTTGGAATAAATCAAGAAAAGATAAAAAACCATTATTTTATGAATCAAGTAAATTCGTACCTGGTGTAAGTGCTGGATTAGATATATTTAATTTCTTTGACAAACCTTTAGTTTCTAAGTATTAAAAAAATAGCCGGAATTACCCGGCTATTCTCAACTATTAACTAAAAACTAAACATTAACTTACAAAACTAACCCTTTTCTTAGTATATTTAGAATATAGTGGTATATTCTTTGGTATAACAGTATCTAATTCTTTTTCTAGATACGTTCTATACTCAGGATTATCATTTATGACATTTGTTAAATTTGGATCATTATGAAATTTTACAATCGTACTTTTAGCATATGCTGTTAAATTTAAATAATCACTTCTAAATATTTTATTAGCATCTATTTCAAATACAGGAGCTATTTTAAAAGCTAAAACATCAAATCGATTATCTTCACTTTTAAATTGCTCTATAAATAAAGGATTATTTGTTAAAGATGTTATAAACTTATCATAATATTCGAATGGATTCCATCTATACATTAAGAATATGATATTCTTTTTTTTATTCAAAGGGTGATTATTAAAATTAGAATAAGCCCCACAAAAATCATAATCTATTAATAACTTTTCTTTTGTTAATTGTAATAAAGGAACCATTAAATCTTCGACAGGTGTTATAGGGAATTCTGATATTAAAAAATAATTATCATGTTTGTATATATTTTTAACTATGTAATAAGTATTATATTCTCTATCATCATTTTCTACTAGTACAGGGAGTTTATCCCCTATACATAGTAGTGATTCTTCATCAAACCTTATCATATTAATACGACCTTTTTCTTTAATTATTTCTGTTTTATTATAAGGTATTACCTTTAAGGATCTTCCATTATTATAAACTACGTTAAATTGCATAAAATTTGGTTTTTATAAATCATCATTATTATTATCATCAATATTATCATCATTATCAGCAAAAACATCTTCTTCTACATCTTCTATATTATCACTATCTTCTTTAGGTAAAACTACTTCTTTTACTTGATGCCATAAAGCATTAGCACCTTCTTTTGTTTCTGGAAATTTATCATACATTTCATCAAATGTTCTTAATAAATAAGACTGTTCAAATGATTTAGCAAACTCAGAAACACCTTTTACTGTACCATATCCTTTTACACCTCTTTTAATAGTGGTTCCATTTTTTGCTATACCATGTATAAACGCATATAATACACTATGTTCTGATCCAAAATCATCTTCAGAACTTAAATAAGCTTCTGCAGTTTTCTCTCCGCATCCAGCTAAGTAGTTAGATTTGTTATTATGTCCTTTTATAAGAACACTTTTCCATAGATTAAAATCAGCTAATATCGTATCAACTAATTCAAAAGCATCCTTTAAACCTTTTTTTAAATCAGCTTCTGAAGGATCTGGCATACCTTTTTTATATAAAGATCTTCTCCATCCATAATTATAAAACATTGCAGGAGCTTGTTTTAAATCACTATCTTTAGAAGCTATTATAACATCATATTCAGTTTTATAATAATCATGTAGCATTAAACATATGTCATCTGCTTCCATTAATTCATTAGTGATTACAGAATACTTATCATAAGCATAATCTTTAAGATCTCTTAAAAACTTCATTGCTGGCTTACCTTTACGATCAGCTTTAGTCTTAGGATACTTAACCTTTCGGAAAGAACTAAATCCATCTCCAACAGCAATATAAAAATCTGCTTTTGTATCTTTAAGGATAGCTTCTGTGTAAAAGTCTATACTATCTCTATATTCTTTAAAGTTATCTGTTTTTTCATCTACTACTTGATTATTATAACAAGCTGAATATAATAGGCTTGTATAGTCTATGATTACTAATGTTGGTTTTTTTTCTTTACTCATTTTTTCTGTTTTTCATCTGATTTAATATGGATTTAGCTGTGATTTGTAATTTTATTTTTTTAGATCCAGCTAATTCATTATTTTCTAAACTTTGTATTAATTCATTTAAATCTTTTAATAATTTTTTTTTCATAATTAAGTTTATGCAGGTTGGAAATAATTTTCTTTTGGCTCAACAGCTATCATTGTAGCTTGGTTCCCTAAACTAAAATAATCATGTACTTGCTCGTGTTGTTTTAAATAATTTACAGGATGAGCTTTTTTCTCAATAGCATAGGTAAATAAATTATAAATATTCCAAGCATTATCTCTTTCTACCCCATAATTTAATGTTGGGTGATAATATTCTTTTTTAAATATGTTGAGCTGTTCTGATTTTATAATATTGTCTCGAAAGAATAAATCCCCTATTATCTTATATATTTCTTCTTTGAAGAATGTTTTATTTTTTAACTCATCTGCATAATATTTCATCTGGTTAAATCGAGGTACTAAATTATTTATTTGGTTAAATATATGTTGCTCCATTTCAATATTAGCTGTACCAGTATGTTTTCTTAATATTTGTACATCACCACTAAACATTCCGTTAGTACAAACAAATACATTTGCTCCGGATATTATTCCTGCTGACATAGACTTATCGTAAGAATTTCTAAAAGCTATTGAAGGACCTATCTCATTGTTATTCGAAGACTGTAATTGATATATTCCTATGACTTTAGTAGCTTTTGCATTAGCTATAAAAGATTCGTTAATTATTTCAAAATCTGTTCTAGCTAATTGAGCTTCTATATTATGAATGAAAGTCCCATGTGATATAGGAGTATAACTTTCAGTTTGCATTGGTAATTCTGCATTCAATATTTGTTCTTTGTATAAATTCATAATTCTTTTGTTATATTAGTAAATTCTTCTAAATTATTTATAATTCCTTTAAAAACGGTAGGATAATTCCCATTTCTACGTATAATGTGTATAATATTGCCATTTTCTCTTTTTAATAGGAAATTTTCTTTTATAAAAACACCATTTTGTAATATCCAATTATTTGATCTTATTTCTTCGTCTGTAATCATAATTTATAATTTAGTATGTTCGTCAACATAATGTTCAAAATATTCCATAAACTCTTGTTTACTATCATTTAATTGTTGTTTTTGTTGTTGCCAATCTTGCTCTTTATTATGAAGGACGGTATTTATATCATTATCTATAGCATCCCTGCAAGTATCCATTAATCCAGATTTCTCATGATCATATCCATAAAACCCTCCACAAGAATCTATTTCATCTCCTTCTGGATTTTTTATATTAAACCAATAAGAACCTTCTAAATAGCTATTCCATAACTCAACTAGATCTTCAGCAGGTTTTAGAGCTTCTTCCCTAGAAGTAACCCCTTCCTCACCATCTTTAATTAATATAAAACCTTTCATGCTAGTATCCCATCTATCCCCATTATAGGTTAAACTTAGAGATACGCCAGAATGAATGTAAGCATATAATGGGAATACATGATAACCTTTATATAAAGCTGGTTCCATCATGGCTTGAAATATTTCCATAGGTTCAAAACCTTTTCTATCTACAGTAAATTGTCTATGATCATATACTAAAATTCTATTTTCATCCATCCATGCATTAGGTGATTCTGCATCATCATCTTTTATTGTAATCAAATAATCTTTATACTTAACCTTTTCCATTAAACATTTCTTTTAATTCGTTAAAATTCATAGTTTCTGAGTAAATTTCTTCAATATCATCATATATTTCATATACTTTTTGTAATTCGTCTGTGTCTACATATATTCTACTGATGCTAGAAACTCCTAAAAATACGTAAAAGATAAGATCCATTAAGCATTCAAATATAATGGCTTCTCCATCTTTATGATATACATGTAAAACATCATCATGATGGGTCTTATAGAACTCATAAGATTCATCTCCTTTTCTTAAATATTCGTTATACCACATCTTTTTTTAATTTTATGTAAGTTAATTCTCCATCCCAAGGCTTTCCATTAAGTTGTAATTGCTTATTGATAGTTCTTATTTTAACTCCGGGAATTTTATTTAATAAACTTTTTACGTATATAGTATTGAATCCTCCTAAACTAACCCATATAATATCTTCACTACTTGATATAGCTAAAAAAAAGTTATGATAAACTAGGGCTGTACTTCCATCTTGTGATATTACAGCAGCTCTATTACCTATAAAAGTTTTTCTTTTAATAAAAGCTTCTATTACTTGATCTTTAAAATTTCTCATTCTTCTTGTGTTTTATTAATTAAATCTTCAACTACATTACCTATAAAGAATAATATAAGAGTTGTTTGAATAGCAAAAAGAGGGCTTACCCATAAAGCAAGCTCCTCTATATGATCATTATTATAAATGAATACATGAAAACCATCAAGTAATACGAATGTAAGTTTTAATATAGTATTACCAGTAAGTCTTTTTCTACTCATTTTTGTTGTGTCTAATGCCTCTTTTTTCCAATTAGTGTTATACCATAAGATTATAGAAATACTTCCTAAGGCAAAAGAAATTCCAGCAATAACCATTATTATATCATCTATGATCGGAATGGAAGAATGTATCCAATTTAATCTGGATAATAACTTAACATTTATCATAGAAAGAAGAGTTAGCATTCCAAATACTGATGTGAATACTAGAACATTCATTAACGTTTTACCGATTGATTTTTTCATTTATTTATTTTTATTAGTTTTTATATCGTAACCCATACTTTTTTTATTTAAAGCTGTATAAAATCTAAGTCTAAAACATCTATTTGAATTGTTGTGAATTCATTTGTAGGATCATTAGCTTTATTATTATGGAAATTTTCAAAATCATATATATCTATGAGTTGATCTAAATCATATTCGTTTTGGAAAGCTTCCCAAGTAATTCTTAATTCAGTATCAAAAAGATTCCTATCATCTTGATGTTGTTGATTATAAGGAACAACTACTCCAAATAATGTTTCTTCTTCTGTATTATATAATTGTATTCCTATCATTTTAAAATAATTTTAATTGTGTATCATTTATATTCTTACTTACTCCACTTTTTTCAATAGCATCTATCAATTTATTAGCCTCGTAAATATAGTAATTATAATCAATATTATAATCATCAGATTGAAAGTAATTATTAAATAATGTAATATTCCAACCAGCTTCAACTTCATCATAATGTAACCATTCTTTCTTAGGATTATTTATTATTACTTTTTGCTCTACTAAATAAACATAACCATAAGATTCTACATACCCAATTCTCTTATACTGAGGCAAGTTATCATGAGAAAAGATATACGAGTTTGTCATATGTTTTGAATTCTTAACCAAACTTAACAATTCTCTTTCTGTCTTATCTTTTACTTTATATAACCTTTGAGTACTATTAGATACATAATATCGTACTGATTGTTGTAATTTTTCAACTTTGACTTTTGATTTATTCATTGTGAATAATATATTATCAAATTGCTTAGATGATTTTTTAGCTGTGCAAAAGTCATAAATACCATCTTTAGGGTATTTTTTTATATGCCCTCTTAGAGTATCTTCGACAGGTATCCCTTCTGTAAAATATAATACTACAGCATAAGGAACTACAGGGTTACTAAAACTCCCTGTTAAATCAAATTCACCATATTTTTCTAAATATCCTGTGTATTCATAGGCTCCTTTCAATTTAACTTCACCATCTAATTTAACATTTATGAAATTATTAACATCCCGGATATAAGATTTCTTGAACTCTACTTCTTCCAGAGCCATATTTAACTTAGCATCCCATTCTTTCCATATTTTATTTAAAACCTCCTTTTTATCTTTAGGGCAAATGACAGTAATACCATCTGTATTAGCATAATACGTTTCTATACCTTCTAAATGAAGACTCTCAATTAACATTAAGAGCATTAATTGACCGTTTATAGTAGTTTGTAACAATGCTTTCACATCTTTCAACCAACCATGATCATCTGAAAATCCACCATAAATCCTATTTATTCCTAGCTTTAATCCATTAGCAAACAGTTTATTACCTTTCTTCTTATAACCCATTCTAAGTGTGATTATATCACCTACAAAAGCATTGAACTTAGGTAAATGTAAAGGTTCTATATTATACTTCCAATAAAGATTTGGATAATAACTCTTTATATTTCATAACTAAGATTTTAATTGTTATGACTAAAGGTTTCCCTCTAGGTTCGGACTATCTCTTCATTATTAATTTTTGGAATTTTCTTCCAAATATAACCTCTGTATGTAGGTTTATATCCATTACATACTGAGTATATATTTTGCCATTTATATTCTGGATTGTGTTTAATTATCTCTTCAACACTAAACCAAGTTTTAATATAATTATTATCTCTATCATATTGTTCGAATGAAAACTTATGTTTTTTAATTTTTACCTTATCTGCCATTTTTTTAGTAGCTTCAGGGTGATCTTTCCAATAAGTATGAGAATATATAGCTGTTGAAAAATTAGGATCTTCAGATCTTTCTTTAGCTCTTAATTTTAATAATTCTCGTGTTTCATTTGATACAATACATTTACTTTGGCTATCTTTTCTTAAATTATATCCTTTAGATCTATCATAAGATTTAAAAACTTCCATCCAATATAATTCTCGCTTGGCTAACAACGTTTCTTTTTTTTCTAAATATTCTATTACAAAGTATTCAAAGTTATCTTCGTTATATTTATGCCATGCGTTTATTAAATGTCTATTTTCATTTTTATTCTTAGCTTTTAAAAAAGCTTTATGAGTTATAATTCTCTTATGAATATTAATACTTTTGCCAATATAAATTTTATTATTAATTATATTTCTAATGACGTAGATTCCACATTTGTTTAAATCTAATATATTTAATTCCATTTGTTATATTTTTTTACAAATGTATAAATAATTAAGATATTACCCAAACGTATTATCCATTTCTTTTTAATAATGTTACGTGTTTCCACTTAAGTAATCAACTGAAGTGTACTTCCCTACAAAGGGAATAGTCTCTACACGTTCCTTTATATTAATTATAAAGGCTTCGCTCGGGATTGGCTTAATATTTAAACCTTAGCTTTCCCCGAATTAACGTAATAAGGGCAGTCTTATCTACCCACGTCCAAGTCTATTAATTGTGTATTTTCACTTTTTTTAAATATTTTTTGAGTTTTATGTGTAGCATGTAATCCTCCTTGAGCAAAAACAACTTTTAAATCAAAAAGATCAAATTCAAATTTAAACTTTTTTTTATATTCTTTATTACCATAAGGATCGTAAATTAAATCCTTAAGTTTCTTTAAAGATTTTTTTAAAAAATCTGTTTTAAATTCAATAACATCAAATATAACATTAGCATAATAAATTTCATTTCTATTTGTTTGCTGTCTTTTAAAATCATCAGGAGATCTATTTGAAGCTTTTGCATATAATTTTGCAGCTAATTTTTCTCCTATTTGTGATTTATTAAAATTTAATAAGTCTATATTAAAATGTTTACCTATACTATATCTAAAATTAACAGCCTCTAATAAACCATTGTATGCTGTAGAAGGTATTGTTGGTGAATTATTTTCTTTTGGTAATCCTAACAATATCTTTTCAGTTATAAGAACATCATTTAATTCATATATAATTATATCGACTATTTGATTTTCTTTTATATTAACTCCTGGTTTTATAGGGAGATCTTGAATTTTAGTATGTCTTAAATTAGCAGCAGCTTGCTTCAATGGCTTAAACATCCTATCTAAACCTGAAACTCGCATTACGTCAATACCCCTTATGCATTTATCATATTTGTATTTAGCATATTGATACTTACTCCCTTTTTCATTAATATGCCATTCTGTCATTGCATACATTAAAGATATTAATTTTTTATCATTAGGTTTACGAACTAAAGCCTTCATTAATACATCATCAAAATGAAATGAATTATACCCTATTAACCAAGGATTATATTTAAGTATATAGTCACTTAATTCTTTTGGAGTTATAAATTTTATTTGATAGCTTGGTAATGAATTTTTTATTTCTTCATATATATGATCCGGAATAACTTTATCCCAGATCATAACAATGAAAAGTTTATTTTGATTAGTGACCTTAAGGATGTTTGAAAAGAAATTTGGATAAATCTCTACATCATGAATAAGGCTTTTTTTAAGTAATTTTTCTGAAAATTTCATGTTCTTTAATTATAGAATTACAAAGATCTACTTTAGCTTTAAAAGTTGTCATATCTCTTTTCAAGGTTGTTTTATTTTCAGTACAGTATAGTCTTGATTTAGCTAAAAATTGATCTTCAAAATAAACTTTTTTTTCTTTTATATAAGATATTAAATCTAAAGGTTGATCTTTTTTATGAAGCATTACTGTAAAATTTTTCTTAGGCATAATTCTCTTTTTTTAATTTAGCAATTATTTCATCTGCTTTTTGATTAGCATATGCTTCTTTCTGAGTATATGTACCTGATGTTTGTGGGCTAGGTAATAATATAACCTTGTTATGATTAAGATCATATATACTTCTTTGATGCATTTTTATACCTAATTTAATAGCTTTAAAAGCATCCTGTTCTATTTTAATAACATCAAATACAATCTGACGAGGTTCTTCTTCATATGTTCCTATATAATAACCTTGTTCAAAATATTCCATGTATTTTTTTATAAAATCGCCAGTTTCTGAAAAATTGCCAATCTGTTCTTTAACTATACCACCTATGGCAAAACCTTTCTTAGCAGGTTCAGCTTTTAAATTTACAGTACATCCTCCATGAAATTGACTTGCATATTCTACGACTGTTATTAATTGTTTTAATTCTTTTGTTTCCATATTATTGACTATTTAACATTATATCTTCTATATTAATTAAATTTAAAACGTTCTCTAACATTTTTAAGGTATCTAACTCTTCTGTTTGTTCTTCAGTTAAATCATCCTTTAACCATTGAATTCTATTCCATAATACTTCATTAATAGTAAAATATTCAGTAAATTCAGTACCTTCTTTTTCCCAATTTTCCCAATTAATATTATTATGAATCCTACTTGCTATTTGTTTTTTAGTCATTTTTTATTTTTTTATTCGATCTAAAAAATTTACAATCTTTCTTTTTAAGTATTACCTTAGCTTCTATATTAAAATCAGAATAAGGTTGCCATTCAGGATTAAACGTTCTTGTATATCTTTCACAAGACTCCCTTATATTGCATTTATTTCCATGACACTTACTATAACTCATATTCAATATCATTAAAAATTAAAGGTATTCTAGACTTAAACTCATCTAATAAAGGTCCCATAACTTCTCTTATTTGAGGATGTGCTGCTTTAGCTGTTCTAAGTTTAAATATATGTCTCCATTCTCTTAAATTAGCTTTAATGTTTATTTCTGTTTTAAGAGAATTAGGTAATACACTTCTAGCTTGTTGTGGGGACCATTCTTTAAAGTTTATTAACTCTTTATAAGCATATTCAGCTTCTTGCATAGACATAATCCATTGTTTAGTGCCTTTATTTTCATGGTGTTTAGTTTTTACTTCTATTAATTGTTCTCCTTCTTTTAACCAAACTCCAGATGAAGAATCCCAACCATATTCTCTTGGATCTCTTCCAGCAGTTACCATTGGATTAGCATCTTCATAATTATACTCACCTTCTGTTAATTTTAACCAGCAAGGAATAATAAATTCTATCCCACTTTTATAATTAACATATCTAGTACTCTCTTGAGCAAAACTAGCCATTCTATGACGTACCATTTCCAATTATGTTATCGTAAAGGCTCTTTATCCTTTACTTCTATATGTTTCCATATAGTTCAGACTATATCATCATCCTATAAGGATGAGAAGCACTCGTGTCACTTTACTATCTACAACATTACTTGTTTAGATTCCATGTGTTAGTCGTTGAACCTTCAATGTATTTCTACAGAGCTTGGCTGCTGATTAGCGTAATTTAATACTTTTTTACAAAACTCATATAATTCATTCATAGTCATTACGTGCTTACTTATATTTGATTGTGGAGTAACCCATTGTACATTATTTTTAACATAACCAATAGACGAGTCTAGCCTATCTAATGGTGCGTTGTTTATACACTCAATATAATCTCCTGTAATAGCACATTTTTGTTTTTGTGATATAAATAAATCCCATAAATATTTTATAGACATCTTAAATTCTATATTTCTTATTTCTGCAGATCTTTTTATTTTAGTATATTTAGTTTTATACAAATCTCCTATTTTCCCATTATTGGATGCTTGCATATTCCCTCTTTTTATAGCAGCACATTTATAGCATTGAAAACATCTATTAGGATTGGTTAATTCATTACCTTGCATCCATCTAGTATTTTTCCCACAATCGCATATTGCTTCCCAAATAATATTATGATTTTTAGAAAGCTTTGGTCCATTTATAATAGTCCAATGCTTATGCTTATCTCCTATTTGTATATCTATACCACGTTCCCTAGCTTTACAACTTTTACAGCCAGAAGATCGTTTATTTTTTAAATCACTTAATCCTACTAATTGTTCTTTTCCGCATTTACATTTAGCAAGGACATGTGTATGACCATTTTTAATTATTGTTGTGTTATCTATTATAGACCAATAACCAAATGTTTCTTCTATATCGCAAGTTAATTTTTTCATATATTCATTTTAATGCAAATATACATAATAATTTTTAATTACGCTATAATATTATATTAATTTTATTAAAAGTTTTACTTAAATATTAGCCTTCCAGACAATTCACTTCTTTTACATTAATAGATTACTCTATTAAGCCACAAATTTTTTATGAGATACGCCTCTATCAACAATAAATTTAACTGTAATATCAGGGCCAAATTCAATCATAGCTTCATGCTTTCTTTTAATAAGTTGTGCTACAAGTTTTCTTCCGGATTTAGCATATTGAGTTTTAGTTTTACCTTCATAATTAGATTCAATATCTATTCGATCTTCACTTTTATAGCAAGTTCTCGCTACTTTCTCTATATCGATGATAATTTGTTCTCCATCTATAGGAGTTAAAATTTCGTAACTTGGTTTTATTAATTTCATAATATTTTAATTTATTTTAGTTCATTATAATAAGCTTCAGTAGTAGCATTTGTATTTATTTGTTTTAAAAAACAATATGTTGGATATAATTCTAGTATGATGTATTTACCACTACGTCTACCTTCATTTGGATCAGTCCAATAAACAGATTGTCCTATTTTAAAACCTTTAATTTCTTGATTAGATAATATAGGAAGTATATCTCCTTTATTTTCAAATAATTCTATAGTAGCATTATTATTATTTTCTTCTGGAGTCATTTGTTCATTTGTATATAATAAGTTTTCAAAACTATCAGGTTTTGTGAAACCATATATATCATCAGGACAATTAATATTACCATCTTTAATAGCTTTTAAAATAATAGAATTACTTTCTTTTGGGATAAAAACTCTTTCCCAATGAGTTTGTTTAAAATCTATATACATAACTTATTTCTTTAATGTTGTTAAAAATTCTTCAAAACTATCACTTTGAAAGTTCATAGCCATTTTACCTCCAGCTATAAAAGACTTCTCCATTTCTTTTTTAGTATATTTAATTGGAGTATCTTCTAAGGCTTTAATGACCTCTCTAATTTCATACACTTCATCAGAACCCAGTCTATTAGACCAAGTTAACATTTCGACTAATCTTCTTTTAATATTTTTCATAATTAAATTTAACTTAAATAAAAAATATCTTTTAATATAACGTGTACTATATTACTATCTGTACTTAACCCTTGTTTTGATAAATATTGATCAGTATCTTTTATTAGTCTTGTTTTTTCTATCATAATTTTATTTTAGTAATCGTAAATAATTTATAATTGCTTGTTTAGGAGTATCTACAGATCCTTCTAATGTGGTTTGGTGGACTCTTAACCCTCTTCCTGTTTCAGATCTTCTACAAATCCATCCTTTACCATAACTTGTCTCTTCTTCTTTAAGTTTTGTTAATAATAAATCTTCTTCTTTTAATTCCTTCATCATTATCATTTTACCTAAAATAATATTAAACCATCTAGCTTCATCATCAAATTCCATGAAAGAATCAGGACAATAATCTTCAGGATTTAAAAATACATCTTGCCATTCTAAGCCACATTCATCTAATATTTCAGTAGCTTCTTTCTTTAATTCTTCATATTTTATCATAATATATTAATTTTTAGTTTATTAACTATCATCCATTGACAATTAGTTGCTCTAAGATTTAATCCAAATTCAGCATTGAACTCAGAAAGAAAATCTTCAATTTCGTCTTTAAAAGCTTTAGAATTATAACTAGAAGTATATATTTCTCCTGTTTCAAAATCTAATATTATTATTTTTTTTATCATAATTTAATATTTTTTTAATTTCGTTGATTAAGTTAGGAATATCTTTGTCGTTGTTGATAATATAATCAAATTCAGAACAATTATCTAAACTAGTTTCTGACTCATGTTCTAGTCTACCAATACCACAATCCATTTTATGATAACCTAAACCATTACATTCTTTACAGTGTCTTTGAACTTTAATTAACAATCCACCTCTATCTTTAATAGCTTGTACTTCATTAGGGAACCTAACGTCTGATATAATCCACTTTGGATAAATATCTTTTTTAGGTATAACTTTTAAAACTCCATTTTCTTCATAAGGATCTGCTGATAAAATACCTATAGGTTTATAATCAGCAAAAGTAGCATTAATCCATGTATTTGGATGTAGTTGATTTCTAAATAAATCAGTTCCTATTTTTTGAAGTAATTCTCTATGTGTGTAATTAATTTGGGACTTATTTATTAAACATTCTCCGGCATG
>Ga0209633_10003649_pt1 | contig 14143 bp, 5 predicted proteins | sample Cruoilmetagenom1_FD_187290 | JGI IMG/M metagenome (GOLD analysis project Ga0209633, IMG submission 187290) | Oil polluted marine microbial communities from Coal Oil Point, Santa Barbara, California, USA - Sample 1 (SPAdes) (version 2) | ecosystem: Environmental > Aquatic > Marine > Oil seeps ... | reverse complement strand
CGGGTTCGGCCTGGATATCGTCCAGCTTCTGGAAGTGCAACACATTATTAGTATCCAGGTAATACGCCACCAGTCCTCCGGTGCGGGCGCTGGAGGCATGATAATGGACGATGCCCAGTCGACCGTTGTTGAGGCGCACCAGCGACTTTGGGGAATCAAATGACGGTACTATGCTGGATTTTTCAAAAGCGGGCATATAGCCACCCGGCACCGAGATATAGAGTGACCATAACCTACCCGCCTTGGCATTATCCAAATATTTTGAGTCAGTCGAGATAAAAACCTCGTCCCGGCCGTCTTCATTCAAATCAGCTTTGTATACAATTAAACTGTCTTCTTTAAAAAGACGTGGATGTATATACGACTGAACCGGGTCCTGGATGAGTTCGGCGAATACGGTAGTGATATTAGTAACAAGGCCTACCGCCAAAAAAAAGGCCACTATCGCTTTGCTGATCATTGGGCTGTCCTCAGTATTGACTCTACATAGTCATTTTGATTTTGAACAAAGGTCCAGGTCGATGTGGTTTGATCAAATTTCATGCAAAATGGGATAAAGTCTACTGCCGTGAGGTAGACACGTACTTTAAACCCATTATACCCCTGCAACGCACAGGCAGTAATCGTTGGAATTTCAGGTAAATCCGACGAAATAGGCGTAGTTGCAGGCGGTTCCACCCAGTTTTTGTTGCCGGTGTTTTGATAATAGGTTCGAAGCCTATCCACTGAATTATCAACTATATTTCTCTTCGCTTGCGCCACGCTAATCCCCTCGGTGACATTGGCCTGCCAGTTCCACACCCAGTCGGTTCTGACCGGCATCCCATTTTCTGTATTGGCTTTGTCTTTACAATAATCTTTCCCGGTATCGTTCCGGTCCCGCTGCATAATCCCCCAGCCATCGGGGGCACCGAAGTTCGGGGTGTAGCGGTATTTCTCTGCCGATTCCGGCCGGTTGAATTGCAACATCCGCGGTGAATTATAAAGCGCCGTGGTGGATTCATGCAGAGCAATTCGCCAAATGTAATCGTGCGGCTTTGGATGCGCATCGACATAGACTTTCACGTCGGCGCGTAGCGGGTTTTCGCCGTGGATATTAAAATTTACCGGGGCGGCATTGGTGGCGCTCACGCTGGCATTCATTTCCGCCGGGGTATCCACATTGGCGGCACCAAAGTAATTGATGCTGTTATGTAAATTAAAGTCGGTATGGATTTGCCAACTGGCGGAGGGGTTTAATTCTACCCTTAAATCTTTGTCATCGATGCTTGTATCCTCGCAATAGCGGGGGCTGCCCACCGCTTCTCCCTTGGAGTTGTAATATTGTTTCGCCTCTCTCCTTCGATGCTTGGATGTCAAACTCCATTGCACAGATTGCGGTGCCGTTCCTGTCCCATAGTCTACCGTCGCTTCGAATTTGGGCATGCTGGGTTCCGGCCCGATTTTGACCGTCTCGCCATCGAGGATGGTATTATTATCTCGTTTGTCGATCAGGGTGATGCTGGCGGTGCCGCAGCTTGAAACGACCTCTCCATTGCTACAGGTTACACAGTCAGAACCACTTCCAACCGGACCCTCTCTTTTCACAACATTGCCCGCACCATCACAATAAGTACACTGAGTGAGGATTTTACCTGCCTCGATTTTACGCGTGCCATTATCACAAATACTGCATTGGTCAATTCTTTTATCCACGGCTGTCGGCACACCGTTCTTACAGACTTTACACTCTTCCCCAGGCACTGCGACACCATCCAGGTCTGTCGGATAACCTGCTGTGCTGCATGACTTGCACACACCCGCGGGCTTGTCTGCCGGGTTTGGCAGACCGGTAGGACTGAAACCACCATAAGTACAACCCGGTTTACGACAATCCCCTGCGATGCTATCCGTTAAATCTGAACCTGACGGTAAATCTGTTTGATCCAGCTCAAATCTCGCTTCAACGTATGGACTGCCATTTACCGTGCCAGTGGTACAACCCGCCGGTTTGCGGCAGTCCCCCGCTACATCAACAGGTGCATCACTTGGGTTATAGACCCAGCCTGGTGCTTCACACACCGGCATCTTGCAGTCACCTTTGACATTGTCAACGGTAGGATCGTCAGTCTCATCATCCTTGGTTGAACCATCACAATACAGTGTTTGACAGTCGCCCGTGACCTGCTTGGCATCGGGTAAAGGTTTGGTTGGATCATCTTTCAGACTGCCGCCCTGGCATTTTTTACATTCTTCATTGGGGTCGTCCGAATCATCCGTCTCGGAACTGCCGTTGCATAATTCCTTTTGGCAATTATTCGGTATCTGATCTACCGATTGCTCGGTCGGGGCATCTTCATTAACGCCGTCACAATACAAAACCAGGCAATCATCCGGTTTTTGCTCCCGCTTTTGTACATGTCCCGTGACTGGCTGGGCACTACCGCCACTACATTCCATACAATCCTGACTAGGGGTCTCCCCATCATCGGGTTCGGGTGGCCCTGTACAGACTTCATTGACACAGTCGCCCGGTTGATCTGTAGGGGCATCACCCGGATTATCCTTGCTCCCCCCGCAGGTTGCCGTTTTACAGTCTCCCTGTGTCTGTTGTTGCAGGGGTTTTTCGGTGTCGACACTACAGCCCGCATCACAGCCGGGATCGGGCTTAGCGCAATAGTCATTACACTGAGCTGGGCCAGAACAACAGCCATCCCCGCCCGGTTGTGCACCACAATGCCAGCCGGCTTTAATGACACCGATGCCCGGATTGGTTTTAACCACTGTCCCATCTTTGCTTACCGTACCCAAACCTATCGCGACAAATTCTTCCAGGTCGTGATCATAGGAGAACATTTCCACCTGTGCGCCGGGTAGGTGTCCATCCACATTGGGCAGGGTCAGCGGTGCCGGCGGATCGAACTTGGTTCCCGCCGGTTGGATGGTAACGATAAATTGAGGCTGCATGCCATTGGGCGGCGCCATGGGCACCTTGGAGGCATTCACCGGGGTGACCGAAATCAACCCTTCCTTTTTGCCGTCCGGAAAGGTCACCGAACCGGCCTTGACTTCCAGTTTGAAGCCAGGAACTTCCGGCAAGGAAATGGAGACATCTTCAAGGCCGGCCCAGACTGCATTTGCCGTATCGAGTTTCACCATGTAAATGGGGGACGCTAAGGGGTTATCGACCCCGGCAATGGTGACGATGTTGTAGGACAAGGTGGGCCATTCACCCGGAACTGTGGTCGTGCTGCCATCGGCCAAAAGATGAATCGGGCCGACCGGGACCTCGGTGATGGTAAACTGACCTTGAGCATCACTTACCGCCTGACGGGTCGTGCCATCGACGCGCATGGTGACACCCGGTAATGGGCTATCCTGATTATCCATCACAATCCCACTAACGCGGGTGTTACCGGGATCAGCCGGTACAAACCCGGATGCAGTAAAAATCGAGTTCAAGCTTGTCCCCACCAAGATCGCGGAGACACGCTGCACATCAAGGCCCGCTTCCGAACCCAGGGTCATGTGGGCCGTGGCCCGGCCATCGCTGTCCGTTTGAGTAATATAACTACTGGCATTATTCTGAAACCAGCCGCTACCTTTTGTGACTTTAAATTCCACCTGAGCATTTTGTACCACGTTGGCCCCTGCGTCAGTGACCACCGCCACAAATGGTTGGGGTAAAGGCTGGTTAATTCCACCACGCTGGTTATTACCCGAATTTACGCTGACCTTGTCACCAGGGTTGGTGGTAGCCGAGGCATGGAAAACGACTTCACCATCATAGCCGACAGCTTTGGCACGCACACGATGATTGCCGTTGCCCGAACGTGAACCGAGCCGGAAGCTGGTCTGTGCGACACCATTGGCATCGGTTTGCACCAGGACACCCTGGGCCTCAACCGCCGTACCGACACCGACAACCCCGTCGCCCTGACTAACTCTGAAGACAACATTTTTGCTAACACCAGGTTGTCCGTCACTTTCCAGCAGCTTGACTACCAGGGGACTGGCCAATGCTGTTCGTATACTGGCACTCTGATTTTGGCCTGAGACCAGTTCGATGTGTTTTGGCGCAGGGGGTGTGTAAGTGATACTGATACTTATACTGGCCGTATTACCGACCTGGTCGGCGGCACTGACGGTAATGGTATTGGCGCCTTCCACCAGGGCAATATTTTCGGCCAGATAACTGCGATTGGCTACGCTGGCTTGTACACCATTAACCTGCACGTTGGCCTGGCTCTCGCTGACCGTACCCCGCACAATATCGTTCACCAAACCACTTACCGGGATGCTGGCTATGTTAACGGTTTGGCCATCGAGTGGATTTTCGATGGTGATGTAAGGGGGTGTTTTATCGAATGAGACTGAAATGGAATCGGTGGCTTCATACCCCTGTGCATCAACTGCACGCGCGACGATGGTGTTGTGACCTTCCTCAAGACTAACCGCCGCAGTAAACCCGCCACCGCTGTGGGCGACCACCGCACCATTGACGGTTAAGGTGCTATTGGGATCGTTTATCGTACCACTTATCTGTACCGGACTACTGCCGATGGTAATCAAGGTTGCCGGGTCAACAATCTTAACGGTCGGTCCACGCTCTTGTTCGACGCGAGGAAAAAAACTGAAATTGACAGTACCGCCACCGACGATCACCAGGGTGATAGGCCCTGTCGTTGCACCCGGGGCCAAAGCATCCCCTGTATAAGCGGACAAATCAAGATAGGGGTCACCGCCACCGGCCGAGGTACCACTGGCACCCTGCAAACTAACGGTGTCCGGGCCAAAATTTCCCAGCACCAGCCGTAAGGACGCGGCCAGTGCTTGTGTGCTTGAGTTGGTGATGGTGACCGTGACGGTTGCATTGGGGTCACGGCGGTTGCGGATGGGATTTGAAGTGTCGATTGTCAACTGGCTGGAAACATCCACCCAGGTCGCAGCTTGAACCGTTAACGGCGTGGCCAGTAACAGGGTGGTTGCAGAAATAACACTCAGAATAAATAAAGCAGCAGAATATACGTCCTTAACTTTTAGCAGCACCTTGCCTCTCCCCTAATCCCTGTATTGTTTTTATATTGTTTTTATATTGTTTTTAGCATTCCTTACCAAGGTTTGAATGTTTTCGTTGAACATCAAACCTTACAAAAGCAGGCCAGTGTGTTTTAACCTAAACTGATTTCTTTTGTCAACAAGTTTTCTTTAGTCTCGCCAACAGATCACTTCCTGAACCTAGCTTTGAATAATTTTTGCTCTAACACCCAGTAAAATAAAACCAAGCCCTAACAAAAACAAGGTATCAGGCTCAGGTACGGGTGTTGTGTCTCCACCCGGCAGGGGGACGCTTGAAAAACTGATGTTGTCGAGGAGGAGGCGGGAGTTAAAGCCATCATTCAGATCGCTCAGCTCAAACGACAACGCAATATCGCGACCAATCAGGCTGCTAACATCCAGATTATAGCGCACAAAGCCTTCACCAAGGCTGCTATCGATAGCCGAGGTAAGAGTTGTATCGAATGATGAATCAACAGAATCATACAGCACCACACTCAGATAATCACCAAAGGAGGAACCACCAGTTTCCGTTACATCTGTACCCAGACTAATAAAACTGACATCGAAATTGAGAAAGGTATCCCCTGCTTCCAGTGAAATTGGCGCACCGAAATTGAAAGCACCATCATCACCCTGAACAAGTATTGCACTGTAGGGGTCATCACCTGAACCGGTATCCAACTGGGCGGCACCGCTAACAAAACTGACTGAACCAGTTGAACTGGCATCATTCCAGTCCGTCCCGCCACTGGTGAAATCACCGTTTGAAAATGGAACTGCATGCGCCATTGTAGATATGGCTGTCATGGTCAAGGCCATAACAACCTGTTTGAAAATTCTCATATCCTCACCTACTCCTGAAATCCATCGCTGACTTTACACTCTTTGGTGTCTTGGCCAGTTCTCTACCACAGCCGCAAACTCGGTAGCTGTAAATCCGTGGCTTTACATCTGTCTCTTAAAAACTTGAAATACACTGTAGGCAAAATGCATGCCATGTTATTATTTTTCTGGAATATCAAGTGGTTGCACAATCACACCAAACTTATTCCAGGGAAAACAACCCAATTTCTTCAAAACCTGTAAACTTTACCGACATTTGGATAGCAACTATTCAATAGTGATGAATAATAACGCCTGTCATTGTTTAATAAATTCACGTAATCACATGTAAAACCGTGCCATTAAGCCAAATAATGTTTGTAAAATATTCCGACAACTATATAACAATCCGGTAATATTGTCTTAAAATAAAATCAGCATTAATAAATCAGTCTTGATGTAATACGGGTTGTCCGTAGATTTATGATAGGCACAAGGCATAGACAAGTATGGTGATACAATAAAATCAACCAGAGACTACCGATAATATATGACGGTTTTATTAATTAAACAATTATGCTCACAGGTAGCATAAAAACTGACCGCAGTACACTATGCCAATAAAAAACCGATATATAGCTTTACTTCAAACAAAATACTGGCTGGCAACTACCATACTGGTTTTTATTGCAATATTATTTATTTTTTTAAAGCTTGTTATTCCGACAGGTTTTTTTGGGACAAACAATATACCTTTCCGTATAACTGACTCAAAATCTATTTCACTCCCTCACTTTATCGATTCAACACTTGATGCCGGTATATTTTTTACTCACCTACAAGGTGATAAACAATTAACTGGCCTTGATGAAATTGTTGGATCCGGCGCATGCGTATTTGATTATAACAATGATGGCTGGGTCGATATATTTCTTGTGAATGGTTCCGGCCAAACTCGCTATTATGGCAAGAAGCATTGGTGGCAAAAACGAAACGGCAATGCTTTATACAAAAATATTGGAAATGGACGTTTTATGGAAGTAACAGTTGAAGCCGGCCTAAGCCAACAAAGCTGGGGGATGGGTTGTGCAAGCGCTGATCTTGATAATGATGGCGATACCGACTTATTTATAACTAATAAGGGTTTAAACACGTTATACAGAAACAATAATAATGGGACCTTTACTGAAATAAGCCTGGCATCCGGAATAAGAAATGTAAACTGGTCAACTTCTGCAAGTATCGCTGATTATGACGGTGATGGCCTACTTGATATCTACATAGCCAACTATCTTAAATACGTAAAAGGCGCGCACACGTTCGAAGCTGGCACTCAGTTCGACAACAGCTTGCCCCCATCATTTGACAGCACATTATATGATGCGCAAAGAAATACGCTCTATCGCAACCTGGGTGACCTAAAGTTTGAGGACGTTACCGAAGCAACAGGTGTCGGAAACACAGGTGGCCGAAGTCTTGGCGCAATCTGGCTTGATGTCAATAACGACAAACGGCCAGACCTCTTTGTCATTAATGATAAAAACAGCACCCCCAACACCCTCTATTTAAATCATGATGGTCGAAGTTTTCGGGAGTCATCGATGGCAATGGGTGTCAAGACATCTCTGGGTCATATGGGTGTGAGTGCGGGCGATATTGACAATGATGGTGACCTAGACCTGGCAATAGGAAGTGACAACAGGCACCCCCATCTGCTGCTCATTAACGGATCAACGCCTAACCCGGCAAATTCAGACACAGGCATGGAAGCGGGTCGATTCACCGACCTTGCCCGCTCTCTCGGCGTTGGCAATGAGCAATCTACCGGATATGCCGGTTGGAGCCCCGGCTTGCATGATTTTAACAATGATGGCTGGCTGGATCTATTCATGGCAAATGGGCTAGCTATACCTGATCCGGACGTAAAAAAAATACCACTGGGCCAGGCGAAACAATTTTGGATTAATCAGGGACTGGGGCGCTTTAAAGACGTTTCAACCCAGGTTGGACAAGCACTCCAGGATAACCAGTCAGCAAGAGGTGCGGTATTTGCTGACTTTGACAATGATGGTGATATCGACATATACGTCACACACAATAATGACCTGGGGCAATTATTATTTAATAAGACCGAACCAAAACACTGGATCGGGTTAATACTCGAAGGCACCCATACTAACCGTGATGCTATTGGTGCTAAAATAGCCTTACAAACCCCATCTGGTATACAGTATCGTTTTTTATCCAGCAACGGTGGCTTTCTCTCTGATAATGATCGCCGTTTACACTTTGGGCTTGGTGCCGATAGCAAAATACTCTCATTAAAAATTCTATGGCCTGATGGCTCAAAATCCACATACAAAGACATCCCTGTCAACCGTTACGTAAAATTTAAACAGGGAACATCAAGTATCTTTTCTGAAACACAAATATCATCACTCGCTGCTAAATCCAGTCGCCAGAACGAAATCACGGGTATTCATAAGCCTGCAAACAGAATTCAATTTCTAAACTGGGCGACAAAGCTAAATGGAATTAATGATTCGATGGACTTACTGATTTCCGCTTTAAATGACAACAACCCAAAAGTTCGTTCCGCGGTTATTGAACTGTTTGGGAAAAACAACCATTCCGAGGGTCTGAAGTATATTACCCAGGCGCTATCTGATAAATCTGCCAATGTTCGCCTTGCAGCCATTGAAGCCATGCAACACCTGGAGCAGGAAAGTTCTATACGTTGGCTGCTGCGTGCATTTGATGATCCCGACTCCCGTGTTAGGATAGCTGTTGCAGATGCCTTCTCGTTCTTTTTTAGAGAAGAAGAAGCTGTTATACATCGAAAATATCTCTCACTGACCTACCTCATTCGAATGCTGGAAGATCAAGAATTGTTGGCACGTATCGCAGCGGCTAAAGCATTAGGGGATTCTGAACACTACCGCGCAGTGGGGCCGCTTATTCATATGCTACAAGACAAGGATGAAAAGGCCCGCGGTGCAGCAGTCCGCGCGCTAGGTTTGATACGCGAACGCCAGGCAATTCCTGCATTATTATCCTTATTCAAGGACGAAGCCCAACCTCCACATATTAGCGCTCAACTACTCATAGCCTTGAAAAGGCTTGATTACGGCAAACTTGATAAATTAATCCACGATAAACTACATAAAGCCTCCTTAGCTCAACCATCACCTCTGAATATCTTCATATCCATATTTAACGATGACAAAGATGGTGTTGTATTAAATAGAGAAACCCTGCTTACACACATATTTAACTGGTATACCGACAGAAAGAACCATATCAGTAAAGAACATGCCTTACTGCTAATTGATATTCTCAAAACCAGCAGAAGTGCAAAGGCAATCTCTCAATTGAAAAAACTCACAACCCACAAAAACCATGACGTAAGACTGGCTGCATATACCGCGCTGATTTCCATTGACAAAAACCACAGTCACCTGCATATAATGACAGCATTAAAAGATTCATCTCGCGCTGTACGCTCCACCATCATAAATCTGGCATCAGAACATAATATAGTCATCCCCATCTCTATATTACAGAGTCATCTTGCGCATCAACAAACCAGAATAGCTGCAATCAAGCTGCTCAGGCATCACAATGACGGTGAAGTGCTGAAAACACTATTCACTTATGCCTTATCTGACAAGTCAACAATTGAAGAAAAATATATTGCTTTGCTCATCCTTTCCAACCACAACTCAAAAAAAATAAATCTGCCTAAAAAACTATTTAATCATAGAAATGAAAATATTCGTATTGCATCATTTCATTACTGGGCTAACCTGAACAACAATAAGGCAACATCAAAAAAAATGCATGGGCGACTCAAGCACACATTATCTGATAAAAACCAAATGGTTCAACAGAGTGCTATTGATCATTTATTCTCTCGGAAAGAAGTATGGGTATTGCGTACTCTTAAACAAATCTTATTGACTGGCAAGAGTGACTCTACCAGAAAATATATTTTAAAAAAACTTCATATGTCTAAAAGTAAATGGGCAATGCCTGCTTTACTACATTTGGCACAAGATAGTAATGAGCCATTACGTATGGAAGTATTAAAGCTGCTGATTCATATTAACAGTAAAGCCAGCGACTCTGCGATGTGGAAGATTTTACAGAATCCAAATGAAATCGAGGATATACAATTTCTCGCCGCTAAGGCTCTTTTACCCAGGGAACCGGCAAAGGCCATAGAAATCCTCAGAACAAACCTGCTTCGAGGCAAAACAAATACCATAGTCCACCATAAGTAATTGCTAGCGATTCGGCTCATACAAGCGACATCTTGTTGAATAGCGCTATAATAGACACTGATATTACTGTACAGATTCGCTTTTTTTAATATAGAATTTTCACATGACAGCATGAACCATAAGTTAATTCCTATTTGAACACTCGAATAACTTAAACACAATTTAACATGCAATCAATTTAGCATACACTAGACATGAAACAAGTCTCAAATTTACTCGATAAAGAAAGAGCATTAATATCCAGGCTGGCGTCTGTCACTATTATCGTTATACTGAGCGGGTTCATAACCTACTTTTACCAATCCCATAGCGTATGGCAGCAGCTAACTTACATACTCCATACCATCATTGGTATAGCTTTGTCTATTCTGCTTGTACAATATGTGGTTACCCATTTTAAACGCACACTCGGTGTTAGACGTCCACTGGTTTTAATCTCCGGAATACTGGCCATAACACTTTTTGGTTTACTTGTTGCCACTGGGCTACATATCACCTTCGCAGGGCAACATGAATCTTTAAGATGGGTTAATGAATATCATATTATTTCTGCTTATTTTGCTGTTTTATTCATACTGATACACTTAATAGTTCATCTTTATATTGAGACATCCCAACGCAAAAAGGCCAAAAGCAACAAATTTCCCAGCCTGACTAAATCTACTCTCAAAATAGCTCTAATAAGCTCAGCCGCTTCTTTGTTAATTGTTGCCATTTCAAGTTTTATATATGGCACATTAGAAACAGAATATTTTGATGAAGCTAAAATTCAACCATATCAACTACCTTTTGGAAATCACCCATTCAGACCAAGTCAAACTGAAACCATTACGGGTGGGTTTATGGATGTACGTCGTGTGGGTGGATCTGACAGGTGCGGTGATTGCCATAATTCCATCACTGACGAGTGGCGTTCATCAATTCACGCCCAGGCGGCTTCAGACATATCATATCAGACAAACATAAATTTATTAGCAAAAACAAAAGGCATAGCGGCAACCCGATATTGCGAAGGCTGCCATGCACCTGTTGCCTTGTTAAGTGGCGAATTAACTGAAGGTGGAAAACTTGATACTCATGGGCACATGCATGAAGGTGTTAGCTGTATGGGCTGCCATGGTATTGACAAGGTTGTCCATTTAAACGGTGTTGCCAGCTATCGTTTTGTCCCAGCCAGTAATTACCTATTTTCTGATAAACAAACTTGGTTAGCAAGAAAAATCCATAACTTTATAATACAAATTCAGCCTCGTCAGCACCGTCGTGATATGGCTAGGCCGGTTAGTTCTGACTCAACATTGTGTGCAACCTGTCATACCGCGTTTATCGACAAGGACTTAAATAATTGGGGCTGGATAAAACTGCAAGACGAATATGGTGCATGGTTAAAAAGCCCTTATTCAGGTCAAACGCAACAATCATTTTCACAATCAAGTATTGTGCGTTGCCATGACTGCCATATGCCATTAGTAAAGAGCAAAGATCCATCTCGCGATAAAAACGGGCTGGTTCGCTCACACAGAACTCTTGGCGCAAATACAGTTATTCCCTGGCTTAACAATGATTATGAACAACTTTCTAAAACCATAGAATTCTTACAGTCAGACAAAGTTCGAATCAACATTGAAGAACCAAACAGAACACAAGCAATTCGCAGCAAAAAATTTATTGATCCAAGTATTAGCACCGATAAGAATGCCCCGGCTTATTTTTACCTGGGTGAAGAGGTCAACATCAAGGTGGTTGTTACTAACTCACAAGTCGGGCACAACTTCCCGGGTGGGACAATTGATATTAACGAAGTCTGGATTAACTTTAAAGCTGTAGATGCACAAAACAATGTGATTTATGAAAGCGGGGAAATCAATAGTGGTAATGATGTTGACCCTAATGCATATTTTTACCGATCTTTGCCAATTGATCGAAATGGAAAACATATTTGGCGCCATGACCTGTTTAATATGACGGGCAACAGCTATAAAAACATCATTCCGTCTGGCAAGTCTGATGTTGTAGATTATAAATTCATCATCCCAAGCTGGGCAAAGAGCCCCCTGTCTGTCAGCGCTGTATTGCGATACCGGAAGTTCAACAACAAATATGCAAAATGGGCATTACAAGATGACCGTATAAACCCGCCTATCGTGGATATGGCTCGACACGCCATAACATTGCCAGTCAGGATAAAAAAAGAAATTGAATAAGCTATGAATATATTTACTGCTTATGCCAAAGGTAGTTACCACTCTAGATATTATCAAAGCTCGGGGCATGGCCTTCCAGTTTAAGGATTTTTACATCCCGGCGGTTGGCACTGCTAAAGCCGGTTGTGCCGATACCGTCTTTATTATTGACGATACCTTGCATAGTTGCCACGGAATTTTGCTCGAAATTGGCAAATACCAGTTCACGCAGGGTACGCCCTACGCCGGATATTCTTCCTCTTCTAACATACAGATCGATGGGCGCATCACGGCCACCCAACTGTTTCCAGTTTTTTATCTCGCCTAGGTATAGTCCTTTTAATTGGTCAAATAAATACTCTCAATTGGATTATACTTGTTGACGATCACCACCAGGACATCCCAGGCCACCGGGATCGGATAGGCGCCCCGTTCTTCCGGATGCCTTTCCATAGTCGCGCGGCAGGCGCCACCAATGTGGATCGCTCCCTTGTTGACATGACGAATGCCCTTCGTGGCACCTCCCCCTTGTAGCTTTATTTTAATACTGGTTTTTTTTCATAGGCCCTGGCTAATTCAGCCATAAAGGCCTTCTTGGTGATACCGCAGCCCGCCCAGATTAGTTCGTTATTATTACTTCCGATGGGTTCGGCAGCCGCAGGGAATTAAACAAAAAAACACGGACAATATAAAAATTAACAAGATCCTGTTCATCTTGCCCTCTTCCTTATAGCTCTGTGCAGGCCAAATTATAGGGCCAAATAAACAAAAAAGGACGCTAAATTCGCCCTTTTCTGCTCCAAATGATAATAACTATTATTTATATGCAATGCCGTTCAGTTGCCTGGCGGGGATGACCAGGCCACTCAGATCGGCGTCCTTGGCGCTCTTGCCATAGGCCACGGACATCAGGGTCGAGTGGTAGACCACAGGTATCTTGAACCTAGAGTTGATCTGGTCCTGAAAGATTTAATATTTTTCTGGCAGCCTGGTGATTAAAATTCACTCCACCTCAGCACGAATGTATCTTTAGTTACAGAATAAAGCACTGATTCCTAGTAATATAAATAAGGTAATATTGATCAAGGACATCACATGCAATTAAATTCGCAATACCGGTAATTTACAACCGAATAGTACGGGACAGCAAGCGGCAAGTTCAAATACATCCCATTCAGCCTGTTAAGTGGTCACCGATAATAAGTACAATCACCACCATAGTGCGGTTGCGGGAACAGGCTATAAAGTATCCCTAATCCGCAGGCCGGTATAAATGCCCTGACATTGGCATAGCGATCTTAACTTACTTGATCAACTTGGCATCAGGGCCTGATTGCCGGACGGTGCAGCAATGTAATTTACATAATAATTAATCTGAAAACCGGAACATATATTTTTAAGTGTAGAAACCATAGGGTGAAACAAATGAACCGATTATTGACTGGACTCTCTCTCTCAAGCCTATTGGCTGTTGCCAGCACCGGTCTTGATGCGGCAGAAGTTGAAGTCAGCGGCTATTTTAGCGCTATCGGCACCTATAACGATAACGAAGACAATATTGATTATTACAATAACACCGCAACAGAAAATGTCCGCTTCGATGGCCCTGACAGCCGCATCGGCATCCAGTTCTCGGCCGCGATTAACCAACGTATGAGCTTCACAACCGTGCTGGAAGCAACGGGCGGAGAACAACAGGATCGACAATTTGGTTTTGAAGCGACCTGGGCCTACGCCGGCTACCAGATAACACCCGATTTAGAACTGCGAATGGGTAAAGTCAAACTGCCGAGCTTCATGATCTCGGACTATGCC